>Ga0181612_141376_pt1 | contig 19588 bp, 10 predicted proteins | sample HoacroProtozoa21_FD_119630 | JGI IMG/M metagenome (GOLD analysis project Ga0181612, IMG submission 119630) | Hoatzin crop microbial communities from Cojedes, Venezuel. Combined Assembly of Gp0051906, Gp0051904, Gp0051908 | reverse complement strand
TCACCCTCTTTTTTTCCTATCTTTCAACCTTTTTATTTTCCTCTGGTTCCTTTCTGCTTTCAAGCAAGGATAATAATCAAACTAAAAAGCCTCCCGCAATATCTTCTACCACTCCTTAATTTCAAATCTTTGCTACAAATGCCTGATTTGTTTGCAGCCCCAAAGCAGGATGGGGAAAAAATTGGACTATGATCTGACTGTATTTGCACTCTGTGTTCTTCGTATTAATGCCATGAATCAGAACTTTTCAGTCACTTCTCCTGGGTAAAAAGTAATGCTTCTCTTCTGCCCTGGAAACCACATCTAAGAAGGTCAAACTCAGTTCCTTCTTCCCTTTGTCAGATAATGTCTGCTTGTCTTCACTGGATGAGAAAACGGTGAGTGAGTAGAAGTAAAAGGCCCTACACAATAAGTTTCAAACTGTAAGTTGCCAGAGAAGTTGTCCTTAATAGGGACACAAAATCCAAGTGAAGAATAAGACACCTGAGAAGAACAGATGGAGCAATAAGGGGACACTGTAACTTTATACTATTAATCAGAAATCATATTTCTTTATAAAATAAGGAAATAGGATTTGGCACATCCCTGGGTGATGGATAATGGCTTACAATGACTGTGCCAAGGCATCACTATTATATTGGTGGATTGCCGCTTTTATTATTAGCATTTGGCCTGGCTAACCTGGTGTCAACTCTATAAAGTGATTATTTGCTTTATTTTTAGGGTAGAAGAAAGTTTTAAAACCTTATTCTGGTCAATATTTGGCTTATCTGAAGTGATATCTGTGGTGCTGAAGTACGATCATAAATTCATTGAGAATATTGGATATGTACTCTATGGAGTATATAACGTGACTATGGTGGTGGTGCTGCTTAATATGCTAATAGCCATGATCAACAACTCCTATCAGGAAATTGAGGTAAGACAAGAAATTTGATTACAAACCCAATGTACTTAATTATCACTGATAATGAATATGTTAAAAAAACAAGGAAGCTGTAGCTTATGCTGTATGCAAGATTAGAGTGTTGTTGGACACAGATCTTACACTACGTAAGAGTTAAGGCTGTGCTCGTCCCCAGATTACAACTCAATAATTAAATAATTTCTACAACAACTTCAGCTTTCCTGTTTTTAATGACGATCTGTGAGCAAACTCCATTTCCTTTACATGTATTTAATGAAAGCAGTTTGTGGTATTTTTGCTCCTTGTGTTGGTTATGCTAATGTATCCATGTGTGTTACCTTAGCTGCATTGTTTGGTTACAGCGGATCAAGTAATGTTTCATCTGGCTTTTTCCCCGGTTCTCTACTGGTTAAATGCCCAAGCCCATCTAGGTCTGAAACTCATGTATGCATATTTTAAAATTCCATGCTTTCCAAACAGCAGGTATACAACCCTGAGGTAGATTTTTTTTGAGGAGAGTCTAGGTCTGAAAAACAGAACTGTGTGCACATTCACAAAAAAGAAGCTTTGAAAGGATGTGAACACAGACCTCGAGAAATAGAAACAGGTTTCTGCAGAGAGGCGTTTGCAGGGTTTACCCAACTTTGTTCAGCAATATTGCTATTAGCAGACTGGATTTGCTAAATGCCTTAGACATAAACAACTCCCTGCTAATTTAAATAAAGGCAGAAAAAAAATTATTTGCATAATGTTAACGCTGAGTCACCTCTTTCTTCTGATTTGTTAAATGTCAAGATTCAGTAGTTCGGTTTGTATTAATGAGTTGTTCTAATCTCCCCTCAGAACATGACACTGCAAAAGGCCAGAGCTGAAAATATTTGCTCACTGTAATGTCTGATTCATCCATGTACTGTAGTGCAAATATAACTCTATTTTGTGCTTGTTTTAACGAAGTCTAAATGTCAGAGAGACCCGACTTATGTTCTCTGCCCCAGAAGCTTTCCTGTATGCAGACGACAAAGTCGCTTCCTCAAGGGTTTCTAATCACTTAAGATCAAGCATCTTCCTGAATCCTCTTCTGCTGAAACAAGATTTACTTCTGAACTGGTCTCAGCCTCTTACTGCATTTTCTAGTTTATTGTAGCAGGTAGAGAAGCTCTTGAAAGTTTCTGAAGAAAACTCTCTAAAAATACCTGAATAGGTGGCCTATATTAACTTTCTAGTCTAAACTTTGTGATGACCGTTTTCCTGGAAAAATGCTGTATCATCCTTCCTGATTGCATGGAAATTCTCAAAACCTTGTTAAAGACTACTTGTAACTATCAGCAAGCAAAACGAGTGTGAACTATTTGTCCCAGATCCTCCTCCTTGAGAACTGGGAAAAAACTAGCAAATCTCATACTAGTTCCTGTCAATCCTCAGCAGCGGGGAGATGCAAGACAGAGTCATCCTACTGACTGCAGAAAAAGTCCCTTTTGTGTTTATCTGATGACAGCAATGTCAATAAGGACAGAGGATGGTCATTACTTAGGAATTAAGTTCCGTTACAGTCGGTGGGGACATGCTTTACTGTTAGGTGGAGTGACAAGAGCAGATTCTTACGCTTTCCATTGAACATCCCTCTTCAGCTACTTCTGTTTTTCTGCTGTTTATGCCTCCAGTATTAGTGCTTTCTGCCAACTTTGCATTTATGGAAAGAAAACATCCTCTTACCAGTTGGAAATCAGAACCACTTCCATTAGTAGCTTCTTAACAGCTTAACAGAAAAGCATTAAAACAGCAGTGATTTCTACTACAATTGAGCTTAAGGCTTCTGTGAGGTGCAACCCCAAACAATGAGAAGACCAAATGGCAGAAGTGAATGCTGCTCCACTGACAAAAAGCTATTGCTGTAACTGTGACAGAATTAATCTCAGTTGTGTTATACCAGTTTCTGACTGGGTTTCAGAGCTATGATGTAATCAGATGTTATTAATTTCAGCAGAACACGGATGTACATGAGTATGGGGTATTGGCAGACCCACGCTGCTAGTGATGCTGCTGGCCTCCATATAAATCACAATTAAAACAGCTGTAGAGCAGCTCTGTCTTATGGCTTCTTTTGCCGGATAAATGGTACTGATACATGACCCTGACCATCCTCTTATATAAATGCCAAGGAGATCCATAAAGTATGTGCTAACCTCGCCCTTGTGCTTGGAAGTGATCCTGACCCACCTTGACAGTTCATAAAGGAGATTCGCAGGCACTGAATGATGGACTTTTTCTCCACCTTCATCCACTGAGGCAAACAGTAAGAGAAAGAAGGTGTATTGATCTGGGGATATGTGATGGTGAATGCAAACAGGATCCCTGAGGAAACCAGCTAATGATAGAAGAAATCAGCGACCTAGCCTCTCTTGGCCCATGCAATGAGAATGGTTAGCTGACAGTTAGATAGCATTGCAGTTAAGCAGAGACAGGCTGTGTTGTTGTTGTGCACATAAAAGTTTCTTCTGCTCTCCATGACTCTGTGTATGTTCTGACACATTCATTTATCAGCATAGCACAAGCACCAGATTGTTACTGAAAGACAACCCCTTTGATATCCAAGGAAATAGTCTAGTATTTGGCAGACATGTACTCTCTGTTTATCCATTGCGTTGTTCAAATTTTCCTTATTTTGAAATCACCACAGGGAAGCTTACAAAGACAGGCTGTGTGCAGGGGTCTTGGTTTGGCAAACAGAAATCTGATTATAGTGAAATCTTACCTGTATGTTTGTCCTTGTCATATCTAAATTCCTATTTACTAATTATATTTTTGGGTGTCGTGATTTTTTTCTTTCTTCCCTTCCCAAGGAGGATGCGGATGTGGAGTGGAAGTTTGCACGTGCCAAACTCTGGTTATCCTACTTTGATGAAGGAAGGACTTTACCTGCTCCTTTTAACCTAGTGCCAAGCCCTAAATCATTTTATTATCTCATACTGAGAATAAAAATGTGCCTCATAAAACTCTGCAAATCCAAGGCCAAAAACTGTGAAAATGATCTTGAGATGGGGATGCTGAATTCCAAACAACGGGTATGTTGTATCTTCACTTTTCACCTTCTTTGTAGAAAGGATTCACGCCAGGGACCTTCTGGAGGGGGTTGCATGGTTACACAAGTAGGTCAAGGACAGCACAGCCTCGGCATTGCATATTAGTAGTTATATTACATTGCACCTAGAGGGTTGTCCCAGACTTGTGCCCTCACTTTTTTAGGCACTGTCTGGACACCAGGGAAAGAGCAACCTTCATAAAAGCAGGCACTTTTAAAAGGGAGTTTCCCAAGGTCAAAGACCAAGGGCAGAAGCAGAGGCACAGATAGACTCCCAGCTTGTCTGGCTCCTCATCTACCCAGCAGGCCTTCAAGCTTCTTCAAAACATCCACCTTCCTTTAACTAATGTCCAAAGTAATTTTAGTCTCATTACTACATTTACTGCCATTGCAGGTTTGGGAACAAGTTTCCAAGCAGGGCTTAATAACACCTCCTAAATACCTAAAGCTGTAATTAACAACCTCTCTACTTACGTCTGCCTAGTGATGTGTAGCCACTAATGGGTAGATCCTACCTCAGCCACCTCCCATTTGATCATCTGAAGCAGAAATTTGCTTTGGAAACAGTGGCTGTACACAGCAGCATGCTTCCCTCAGCACTAGCGAGTGCCTGCATGACAAAGCGAGAGAGATGTGAGGTACGGTTAGCATCCAGACCCTTCCCAACAGAATCAGCTTTGCAGTCCCATGGGAAAATGCTAGAGAAATTAAAGAAAATTATATTGCCCATAGAAATTATTGTCTCCAACACTGTATAAAGCATTACTGGTATGAAGTGTTCCCAGCACATAAATTTACAACAAACAGAATCCCACTCACAAGGCAAGTCCACCTCCTTTACACTGGAGAAGAAAACACCCAAAACATTCACAGGAACTCAGCCGCAGCTGCTTGGATGTTGTTCAGTGGATTCAAGATGCGAGGCAGCTTCGCTTGTAAGTGTCCTGGCCTTAATTTTCTCATCTCAAGCTGGATTTGAAACAAGAGAATAACACTTGGAACCCATTCCTAGGGGAAAAGGAAAGCCTTCTGAACGGTGTTGTGAGAGGCTGACGCAGCTCCTCGACAGGCTTGGCCAGCCTTTCTAGGCCGGCGGAGATGTGGGCAGCCTACTCCCAGTTTTACGCTTGCAGGAGGGAAGAGGTGTAATAACAGACACCGAGGCGAAGGAAAGGAAAGTTGGAGGAGTGTTTGCAGAGTTTGCCTTTGTAATTTTCAGCCTGCTTTTGGGCTTTGTCTGGATCTCATGGCTCTCCTTAAAGGAGCAAACAGCTGAGCAATATGAAAACTCATGGTGAGCCATCCATCTCCAGGCAAAGCCCACAGCCTTGGAGGAGATCATGCTCCCATGAATTTAAGAGACCTGCTCAGCTCTGATGTTCATTCAGTCTCTGCCATCGCCTAAATTTGAGGGAGAAGTATATCCATGGGGCTCCTCCATGTTTTCTATTAGTCTATCGGACATGGTGAGCATTGCCATGATAGACAAGCATTTGGGGGCATTGTACTCTACAAACTTATTTAACACTACTGTTGATCACTAAAAGACTCACTAGAACAGTGGAGTCTTGAAACAAAAGAAGTGTTTGTCCTTTAGCTATCTCAAATAATGATTAAAAAAGAAAATATTTTTAAAACATTATTTGAATTTATGCACATGAAGCTTGCTGTGTTTTGAAATTTAATTACTGCTTTAAAGAATAAACCAAAGAAAATTTTCTTTAAGCCTCTCCTTCCCCAATCCACATGAGTAAAAGTGTCTAGCTTGCCCTTTTTCATGGAACTTATGCAAAATTCATAGTTTCCATGGCTTTGACACAAACGATCAAGAGCATCATTCATCTCTTTCTTGCCTGTTGATTTTGTTCAGTTTTGTTACTGTCTCTGTAAGACCACAACTGAGGAGTGAGAATTTTTTTTTTTAATTACATGGTTATTTCAGACTTATACTCCAATCATTATCAGTATCCTGATCCGAAAAAAAAAAAAATCACCTATTTCTCAGGGTCTCTGGTCCAGTCAGGGGAGAAAAGCCCTTACCCAGGGCCTTCCCTGCACATGCACTTGCATATAGGTGCAGAGGTCTAGGATATGTATTGGCTCCTCCGGGTCTGTGATATGAATTAATTCCTTTGAATAAGTGATTTCTCTTTTATTGGAACTTGGATCAAAAAGTTCAGAGGTGGAAAACAGAGTCAAAGAAATATCTTACAAATATTGTGTGTAGTCTTCAGAAGAGCGTCCTTCAAAGTTTCTGGAGTACAAAATCCGTAGCTGTGATGTCTGCTGATAAAAAGTACTGCTTTGTCTAAAAATAAAGCATATCTTTGCTGAGCTAAAAAAGTAACAAATGGTACTACTGTTCTAAAAGGACTGATGAAAATCAATTCTGTTTCAGAATTTGTTTTTGTACCACCTCCATTTGTTCTCTTTAAACACAGGTATTTCTTTTTTTCCCTTTCTTAAAATGTGTTCTAAATTGACAATCACCAATCTATTTGAGATTAACCTATTTCGTGCCTTTTAACACCTGCTTGTCTAACACTTGTATGAGAATACCATTTTTGTCCAGACAATTTAGAATCCAAATTTTTTTCAGTAATCTGTGGGTTTTGACTCTTTAGTGTCTTTCAAAAGTTTACTTTTTTAGACCTGAGTGTGCTGGCTTTTATTCTACTCATACATTGAATTATTTCCTACTGTTCTCATAAATCTCTCTTTAGTTTGGGTCTGTCTGGGTATGAGAAGCTATCATTGATTTAATTATATCATGATGTTTTATAATTTCAGAAAGTTCGTTTTCACTCTAGCACTCGAAATACAGAAAATTTTTCTGGGAAGAATGCTTATAACAAGCCCACAAGATATCAGGTAATCACAGCATGAAAGCAGGGAAGAGATCTGTCAGTGAACAGCTCTTACCTGCAAGGGTCACGTTTGCTTTCTTCCAGTCGATGCCATCCTGTGACGTGCCAGGCTGTGGCTTAGCACGGGCACAGGACAGGGCTGGGGCACTTCAGAGACAAGTGCAGCCTATCACCCATGGAAATACACATGGTGTTAGCGTTTGTCATGCTAGCTAATTCCTCTCAAGGATATTTAATTTAATACAAGAAATATCATTCAAGCTTTAATCCTCCAGTCTTGCATCAATAGCATTTCATTTGTCATGACACAGCATCGTCTCTCCTGCCTTTGCATTAACATTTGCATGTGCTTTCTCTGACAGTGACTTGTCCTACCAAGCTAAACCTGCAATGTGGTATGGCTCAAAAATACCCGGGGCTGCAGAGGCGGCACGGGGTACCCCAGGCATGGCAGGAACTAACACAACCATCTGTTTTGGCTGGAGTGCCAGCAGATGTCTTGCTTCTTGTGTAAACGTGTGTAGTAGGGTAATACAATAAGCAAAATGTGCCCCACAGGAGGTTTTCCTTATTTTTTAACATACAGGGAAAAGGAATCTGATGGGAAGCAACAAGCCTGAGGGAACCAACATTAGCGAGAGTTGAGGAAAGTAAAAATTAAGTTGGATAAATGTGCAATGGTAATTCTAGAATTGGTTTGGCTTGTGTTGGTACAAAGTCCAGTACAATGGGCTCCTAGGCTGTACAGCAGACCAGTAACAAATTGCTACTGGTTTTAAAAGTTGTCCAGGCTTTTGTGCCAGAGTAGGAGATGTGTCTAAAAATTGAAATTGGAAATGGGATACATTCACTCTGGCATCTGGAGTTAGTTGGCTTGATACCAACAAAGGCAAAAGGAAGAGGTGATTGTGTCCTGCTCAAAACGGCGTTTCAGCATTTCTGATGTTTTCCCATCCATTCAAACCCACAGGTAATGGAAAGATGTGTCAGCCTCTGCTGGACTCATTCTCTTCCTGTAGCTATTATTTCTAAATGAGACTGCCTAATGTTTGTGGTAAATTAGACCCTTATTTCCAAAGCTGAAAAAGCCAAAGACAGCTGTGAAAAATAGACAGAAAAAGACAACTACCTGCTACTTTGTTTTAATAGTGCTCCTACTAAGTTCGTCTTCAAATTATCTTAGAAAGTTTCAGTTACTCTGGGAAGAAATTGCCGAAATAATACAAGTAGAGTGTAGTATTCTTGAGTATATAAACATAAAGAAGAACAAACAGTTTGATAATCTGGCCAGCAAGCTTTCCTCTACAGTGAGGAGAACCTTTGAAGCAATATCTTCTTGCTGAACTCTTTTCTTTAGTGTTATTTATCAAGTGATGCATCTGCAGGCTGTGTGCTTGGAGTACATAGAGACAGTGCTCTTGAGAGATAATAAAAATACACAGAATCTAAACAAAATAATTTGAAAAGTAGGCAGAAGAAGCCAACATGATCTGCCATGATCTGGGAATAAACTAGTCTAGGCAAGGTGCTGCCTTTATCAAACCCTTTTGAGCTGAGACTTTGAGATGGAGCATTGCTAAAATGCTGTGCTAAGCTCACAAGTTTTTCCCACTTTCTGCACTGGCAGTCTGTTATGCTGTCCACATCTTCACCTACAAAACTCAGGAAAGAATTTGTCAGGTAGAAAGTAGAAGAAATAGTTTGTACTTTTAAAGGCTCAGCTGTATATTTCTTTGCTGTTTGGGAAAACAATATAGCAAAGAGATGAGAAATGAGCAAATTCCTCTGCTCACTTCACTCTTGAGCTCTTCTACTGCCTAACTGATAACAAGTGCATTTGAGATCACCGGGTTTGACATCTGATGCCCCAGTGAGTAGTTGTCCCCTCCAATCACTACGGACTTGTGTCTGATTTTGACCAGGAGCATGAAGGTGCAAAGCGTTGCCTCCCATCAGTGCTCCCACATTCACGCCAAATGGCATCTGCAGTGTCCACATCAAGAAGAAACCTGTGAATTAAACAGCAGTATTCAGGCCTGTAACAGTGTGGTCTTCAATGGCACATGTAAGTGAAGTCCAAAATAAAAGACTACAAATAGTGAAGGGGGAAGACTTCATGGCCTTCACATTAAAGACAAGGATCTGAGGTCCGGCAGGACTTCTCAGGCCCAGAAAGCTTACAGTTGAACCAGAAACGGAGCTCCGAATCTCATGAGTCCTATTTCAATGCCTTGACCACAAATCTGTCCATTTCTTCTCATTTCCCTCTGTGCTGGAAGGTACAGGTGTTTAGATAGCTGATGGCAAATGCAGAGCTTGAGGGTTGGGCCAATAAACACATAAAAAAGATCTAATCAGCACAGATTTATAATTTATAAATGTCTGACCTGTTCCTAGAACCTATTCTCCTAAGACCATCTTAAGACCAACACGCACTAGTTGGGTGTTACATGGCATAAAAGATCTCTAAGACTTGAAGAATTTCAATAAACTTTTAGACAATGGGGGGAACAGTACTTTATAGAAATCAGACTCATATGAATTGTTTCAAGTTTAGCATTCATTACCAAGAGGCTGTCTGGAAGCTTTGTTCATCAAGGCTTAGAAGCCACAGTGCAATATCGAGGCAAAAATTAATTATTTTCCTAAAGCTATTGGCAGAATATCTACTAAGTGGATAAGTAGACTCTTGTTAAAAAGTGGTCACATTTCTAATATTCAATTCCTGTAGACAAATCTCACTGCAAACATGTGTTTGATAGACTAGGCAGCTTTCAGCTTATGACTTCTGTCACACATAGTGGTTAACATAGCGTAGCACTTGAGCAGTGTCCATCAAAAATACAAGCTACATGGGAACTGGGGTAGGTAGATGTTACGTTATCATATTTTTCCAGGTAACAAGAGCATTCATTGTGTGCTGATTCCTTGTTTTAGTCTAAATTTCCTCTGTCATCTGTTCTTAAAAAAACATTTCTTTTTGGATCCAGGATATCCCTACTTTCCCCAAACATTACTTCATTTATGTTTTCTCAGGTGACAACCCTACCTCCCTCTGGATTCTACTACCTTGGCCATCTTCAACACACCGTACGTGCACTGTGCCTCATCTCTCTTGCCTTAATGACTCACCCGGTTAGCCAGATGCCTCTTTGATACAAGGACAGTCTTAGACATCCCATATTCCGTGACTGCATGACCAGTATACAAATGACTGCGTCCTTCTTTGTTGTTCACACGTCTTTTGCACTGCTATAATCCATATTTGGTTACTAAGAAAAAAGAGCAGGTGTATTGATTTTGTAATTCATACTTCATGCTCTTTGCAGCGCTGATAGTGGCCATCTGGTCAACAAAAGACATTTGTGTATCTGTTCTCGGATGGTCACTGAGCTCTCCTCTGTTTGCAGAGGATGCACCTACATCATTGTCTGTGACAGGGCAATCCTTTTTGTCTTTATCGTAGTAGAGATTTATTTTCCCCATTGATGAACATCTTTTCTGTAGTGAAGAACTGGCAATGATGCAGGCCTGCAGATGCAACCCAGTGCATAGCCCAAGACCGTCAAAGTTGCTTTCCTTCTAGATAAATGTAACTTACACATTTTTGGAACAATATCACATTGCAAGCTCACATCCATGGCCATCTCATACTATTTCCATACACACTGTTCTTTACTAACAATCATCTCCCATTTTATAACTCCACATGGATCTATGTTTCCCCCGTACATGTCCCTTAAAATCTGCGTTTTCCCTAAGAAACTTCTCTCATTTAAGCCAAGTTCTCCACTTCTGTTCAAACTCTCTTTTCTCTGTCCTTCACTAAATTTATTTTCTCTCCTAAAACCCCAATTGCAAGGCAAACAGAGTCTTTCTATTAACCTCAGGTCAGACACTTAGTTCATCATCGTGAGTGAGTTTGCTAACAGCATTAATTAACCAAGTATTTCTTCCTGTAAGGTATTTTTTATTGATACATTAAATAGCAACATGCTAAAGGAAGGCTCTGGATCCCATTTCTTAGCTTGCTATTGGATCACTAGTGTTTTCCTTCTGTCTATGGGATATACTCTACATTTATGTGGATTCCACTAAATAGCCCAAAGTGTGGACTCATTGTGGAATGTCTGTCAATCAACTACTGTAGTACAAAGTTCATAACATAGAGTATAAAATCAACGGGATATCAACAAAAAATTCTCTTTGCATCCTCTGAAGCCAGGTTTTATCCATAGTGAAATCAGATGTTTGAATTGCTCATAGTAAGTCTAGACTTTAAGCAATGTGGATAAGCTCATGTTAAGTGTTTCTCTTCTCTTTTCAGAAAATAATGAAACGTCTGATTAAGCGGTATGTACTGAAGGCTCAGGTTGACCGAGAAAATGATGAGGTCAATGAAGGCAAGTGGATTTTTATAATTGACACAGATTAGAGCATGTAATGTTATTGCGATTGCTATGGGCAGAAAGAGGGTTGAGCTTAGACAACATTCTCTGTAGAGAGAGAGCATGCTCGTGCTCTCACTAAGGTGAGCAGCAGTGACTCTGAGCCACCTTTATGCTCTTGGAATTCCATGTCTTTATTTTTCCTTAGCAAAACACATATATCATAGGATCTGTCTTTACATAGTCCTACTCTGCCCCATAGCTCTACGTCTCCTTGCTTTAAAACACCCACGATGTCACCAGCACCTAACCTTGCTTTGGGGTCAAAGTAGAGGAATTTCTGACTGCACTACCTATGCATGTCCCAAGGACTTTTTTTGAACTGAATAAGGATATTTATGGCCATGGATTTGTATGCAGATGGTAAAGAACCTCCTTCTAACATGTCCTAACATCTGCCCTCCTGCAAACATCCGATGTAGGTGGAGATCAGTATGTGGGGAGAGAATAGACTTCAGAAAAAAGCTGAACTTTCCATACATACTTGCTATTGCTGTCAGTACCACTAACACAAGTACAGGTTATTTTGTAAAAGTTAAGTATTAAGTGCATAAATGCAGGGACATCACATGGAGCTCCACACACATTCATGACCAAGTGCACTGAAATTAATGCTTTCTCAGGTCTTAAAAGCATAGGGGTTACTTTTTTGGTTCAATATTGCTAACAAGAATATTTTACTCCTTTTAGGAGAACTTAAAGAGATTAAGCAAGATATTTCTAGTCTCCGCTATGAACTCTTAGAGGAAAAGTCACAAGCTACTGGAGAACTGGCAAGACTAATACAGCAGCTGAGCGACAAATTTGGGAAGAACTTAAACAAGGACATTTGACGGTGAACACAGAGAAGGCAACTGGGTTTCTAAACGTTATTCAGTCTCAACCAGCATCTTAGGAGGGCAAAAACCATGCAAAAGATGGGTACCGCAACACTCAACTTTTGCCAACTGGCAAGTATTAGTAGGAGCACTTTGCATTACTCCTGTGTTTGGTGAGCTACCAGTTAAATCTTTTATGATACGGAAGCGACATACTGGTAAAAATATATGCCCTTTGACATCAGAAATAGATGCACAATAGGGAAGGCTCCCCTAGTTAAAGGCAAAAAAGCCAGATTTTCACCTATCTGACTCTAGTGAAGATGATGCAACTGTGCTCATTTATACCAGCTGAGACTGTACTGATCAGAATTGGGAAGTCTGAAGAAAAAATGTGCCAAGCATATTCCTTGAAAAATTTTAAGAATACCTGTCCTTGGGTGTGTACTCTCCTTTTATGTTTACATGGGCATCCATGTAGATAACTTTGAACAGCACTGTAGTTAAGGAGTTAATAAGAAAATGAGAAATCATGCACTGAAATGACCAAGGCAAAGTATGGCAGGTAGACGGCATCTCCCTGTTACACTGGATGACAGCGTTGGAAAACATGGACCAAGCTTGTTGGGTGAAGCATCCTTTCACCCTTTTGCTAGAACCTGATAAAGGGATTCCCAGCCACAAACTCCTCTCCATCTTTTATATTAGCTACTCCACTAATGGGTATGGTCTCTTTGTACACACCTAGTATCTCTTTTATCCTTAGATGATCCCAGCTTCAACAACAGTGTACTGAAATATGCATAATGATGTGAAACTCACTTCCCAGCAACACCCAGAAATAACTTACATTGTGCTAATGTGTTCAGTTCAAGGAACAACATTAATCCAGCGACAACGATGCGACTGAGCTCAGCTTTTGGATTCCAGAGGTCAAGCAGCAAGCCATAGGGTGAGACAAATCACGAAGAACTTAGCCCAGTAGTTTCAACCTTTAAATCAATATGAAAAGGTTTCAATTCGACCGAGAACATTCCGAAAAAAATAAAAGAAATGAAGCAAAAATCATTGCAGAAATTATTATGTGTTTGGCTCTTACAGAGGATGAGGAAGGGATTAAAACTGTTTTAAAGGCTGCAGTAATACAAGTACTCGGATCGCACTTTACAACTGGAAGGTGATGAGTCTGTGCAACCCAACTGCAGACTTAGATTGCTTTTTTTACATATAGCTACACGATTTCAACTACTTAAAGCACACCTTACTACTTGGGAACCGCTGAACCGTACTGTTTGTTTACAAGAGACACCTGTAAGATGAACATTACATTTAGGTATCGGCTGAGAAAGATGAGCAGAACCAGAAGGTGACCTGTGATCAGTTCTTAAGTGCCAGATGAGAACACAGATAGCCTAATAGAATAATAGTTATATTTGTACAAAAAAAAAAAAAGAAAACAAAATAAAAAAGTGTACTGTATGTAGATCTGTTTAGAGAAAAAGCAAAATACTGTATTTTTACCTTTAATAAGATTATCTTGTATACTGTAATATTTTTACCTAAAAATGGAAAAAAAAAATAAAATTACCTCATAATATTTTGTTGTACATTGAGTGAAATATTTGCCTGATCTTTTGACTATCCAATACATGGACATTTTGTTGCTCTTCTGCAATGTATGAACAATTAAATCATTATATGAGGCAATTTTCCCATAGGAATTCTAAAGCCCGAAAGAGTCAAGAAGCAAAACTTTAACTAAAATACATTTAAAAGGAATAAAACTAGGAAATTAAAGATTCTGTGACCAGCTATGGTTTGCAAAAATGACTCCTTATTTGTGGTGCTTAATTTCAAATTATTGTATCCTTATTGATATGTTTGTAAAATTACCTTCTAAGAACAGAAACTCAGCGCAGCTAGCTTCAGACAAGCATAGTGCTGGTGCTGAGTGTGCAATCAAAAGCCAAACAAGTAACATTGAGGTTTACAGCTGTTAGCTGGTAAAACAACTGAAACGGTATTTACTCCTGGATTACCCAGTCTGGGTAAGTGGCACTTTACAGCACTCCAGCACAGGGCAGCGTTTCCCACAGCTGTTATTTCCAAAAGTGGGAAATCTGTTGCTTTTGCACAATAGCTCTTGCAATGGAGTGTCATGAAGAAATGCTTCAATGTCAACGTTCAGCAGAGTACCAAGTGCCCGTGTAAGACAGACACTGCAAGGAAGAATATTAGCAGGAATAACTCATCGTTTTGGGCTGTCTTCTGCTACTTAAACCAGAAAATGTTGCCAATTTAAAATATTCAGTATTCCCAATAAGAAGAAGGAATAGCTTTTCCCCATTTCCAGCCACTCTGTAAAACTTTTTTCAGTTTTGGAAAATCAACCCTGTTGCCACAGCACTGTCTTAAAAATTAATTTCATTACAGCTCTCTAGCCGGCTCCTGATCAAAGCATTGCTTTACCCTTCCCATGTGGTGTTTTAGCATCCTCGTAGAATTTAAGCAGAATTACTCTAGGTAGAACATACAATAACCACCATAGTTTCCATTTCTCGTGATATTGCACGCCAAGTCACGAGAAAGTTAAGTGGAAATGCTATGATGCACTTACACTTTGTACATTTAAATGCAACTCAACAAAAAGGCTGCAGTGCCAACAGCAATGTCCTCCTGCTGCTGAATATTGCAGCCAATGCATGTTCTGGTCAGCACAGACAGCACCGTACTGTGAATGGCTTTGCCGAATACTGTGGGCCCAGGCGGAGGTAGAGCTGTGCCCCGTCAGCTACCGCCTGCTGCCCTGCTAGCATCCGTATAAGCGAAGGAGTGCAGCCCTGCCACAGCTGGTTAGCATGCTGCTCTGAGTTCAGGAGTTTGCAATGAAAAAGCACAGTATTTTCTAGGACTTTGAAAGCAGACTAAAAGATGTTTAAAAACTGCTGTTAAAAAAATCTGCTTCCTCCCCTTCTGCATTTACATTCCAGCAACTGTCATGGCACTGAGACTTCTTATATCAATATTCATGACAAGCAAAATCCCACTTCATCAGAGCACTTTTCTCATCTGGTCCCAGGAACACACACAAGGAAGCTGCACACTATGTATTAATGTGCTACCAGCAGAAACGATGTTAAATTCACGGTTTATTCTCCAAGCTTTGTTTGTAAGAAATTAAAATTAAGCAGCCTCACTAAAAGAGCCCTGAGAGAACTTCGAGAGCTTGAAGAGGAAAAACCAAAGTAAGTGGGTCCCAGATTGGATTAGACCTGAGACATGCAGGTCCCCTGTCCCATCTCCTATCACGGGTGGGACGTCATGGCAGGCCGGTGTCACATCAACCTCCATGCTCAGTTAAATTCCATCCAGTCTGTAACAGCTCTTACTTTTTGGCTTTGAAATATAGGATTTAATGTTCCTTGGACTAATTCGTACTGCAAAGGAGTGAAACTTTGCCCAAACTCTTCGTAGATAGAGAATTACGACATTTTTATGGGAAATACGTTTGAGGAAAATGAAACTAACCTGAAGTCTTCCACACTAGGGTGAATATTCTCCAAGAGGTCTTCCTAATTCTGCAAATCCCACAGGCCAATCAAACTGGAATTTAAACAGACACCCTGAGGAAGATCAGAGCAAAGCCATTGACTAGCCAATATTGATTTGTTGACTGCCCGAGTCTTCAGACAATTGTTTCACGCCTTGCAAAGACCAAACCAGCCAGCTGCTGCTCACAGAAAGGGAACAAACCGCAGAAACCATTAACTTGCCTTTCAATAGCTGAACTGCCAGGTTTTAAGCCAGGAACCCCTGCTGATCAGAGGTGCAAATCCTGAAACAAAGGAGCTGCCCGAAGGCATATGGCTTCATGCCACTGCTTCCAGCAGCATGAGCTGGGCTTTGCAGCCCACAGGGTGGAGGTGATGTTTCAGAGACCGCTTTGCTCTCACAGCTGGGCTAATTCTGCTCATAACTTTACAGAGAGCGACTAACGACTGCTGTGCTCACTTCCCACAAAACACGGTTTAAAAGTAAGCAAGAAGCAAGAACAGTGTCATGAATAATGGTTTAGAAGACTGCCTGCATCCTGACCAGAGCTCACAGCACATTAAATTGTCAGAGGTAGGCTTTATTTTTAATTAATCTACATGAGAAAAGCATTTCCAGCAGGCCAACAGAAATTGCCTTAATTAAAAGATGTAAGAGATTAAGGATCACTGAGCAAGGACAGTCCATCACCACAAACACAGGATGGCCAAGGAGCGTGGACAGGCCTTCAAATACATCTCCAGCTGACAGTGGACTTCTGCCCGCACCACGGCCAGGTCTGTGCTGCAGCCCTGGGCTGCAGGAGGGGAGGGAGGAGGCAGCATCGGTCCAGCATCGTGGGCAGCACCGCATCCCGGAGCTCCTCTGCTGAGACTCCTGCCCCGAGCAGGAACCTGGCAAATAGGTCTTTCATTCCTAATTTGGTCTGCATTTGCCTTTCTTACGAACCAACACTCAGGGAAATGAAAGCTACGACTTCATAGCCAAGGCGCCCAGGACTGTCCTCCAAGTTGGCTTTCAGATGAGTAGGGTAGATTTCCTCTAACCAGACGTTCTAATCACTTTCCTTGTGACCTAGCCTGACCCCTAAAAGCAGCTCTGCCCTTGCTTTGGCCAGAAAATTCTCACCACTGCAGAGTTAGAGATGCTACACTGAGTAGGTCCTGTAGTGCCCTTTTTCACCCCCTTGGTTCACGCCCATCATTTTACCTTGCCAGTGACTGGGCTGTAAACCCTGCAGGTGGGAGACCTGATGCTGGACACCAGACTGCACAGACTACGGCCTGGAGGAACTTACTTACATGTTTAGTAAAAAAAAGGATAGAGAAGGCACAGGAGAAATAGCCCTAACTTCCAGCGAGGGAGGGAGGTGCAGAGATATTCAGGGATTTTCCTTAACGAGATGGAAATCAGGGGCCAAAAATGCAACTGTGGCTCTGAATCTAGTTTGGGGCTATATAGACCCATTGGCTTTGCTCTCACTTGTTTCCTGTTCTCCATCTTTGCAGGGGATGTACTCTGGTGTGAGGGATAAGATCTGCCAATTCCCGATGCAAGAAGCACAAGAGCAACAACAGGAAAAAAAACCCATTGCCTCAGATATCGTTTTGGGAAGTGATTCCCTCAGTCTCTGGGAGGTTTTAACAGCTCCATACCAACACTGAGCTAAGCCTTCACTATAGTTAAATTTAAATAAAGCCAAATAGAAAGGGAGATAATAACCAAAGGGGCAAAATAACAAATCTGGTTCTGGAATTTGTAATGCCTTTAACAGCAAGAAAAAGGGCACTCGCTTAAGGTCACTTGAGACAGATATTTAACACAAACCTGCAGTGGGATACAGGGGATTTGGAAGGGTTTAAAAGGTTAATGAATAGCTAACGAGCTCGTTAATATATAACTAATGTTTACTATAACAGACTAATATTTAATTCCCTTACTAATGATTAATTATTCTGCTGCAAGGGTTTAATTAGGTCTTACACAGCAGGTGTGCAGGGGAAGATGGTGCTGAGCTGAGTTTCTGTGCCGCAGCCGCTGGCCCCGACTCCGGGCTCCCCTCCGGCACCTACCCCTGCGGCGGACACAGCTTTCGGTGTCGCAGCGTGCACGGGTGTCGAGGAAGCAGGAGACCGACAGCTGAGATCTTCCTTAGCACGAAGGTTATTCTCTTGCACATCCAAATGAGCGGCACAAGTTGCTTTTGAAACAGAGCAAACAAATCCTGAAAGGAAACCTCTCCCCGTACCCCAGTGGCTGACAGCATTGTGCACTGCAGCCATGCTCTCCCCGTCTCGTTATACAGGTACCCAGCACCACTTCCGATCACCAGGACTGCGGAATAGGGATTGCGATGACTCACTCCAAGGTTTTAATTAGAAAATGAGAGCTTCTACCAAATTAAAAAGCTGATTTTATGCAGAAATGTTTTCCGTACGAAAATGTCCTTTGGGCCAATGATGATTCCCAAACACAAAGAACAGCAAAGCAAAAAAGTAAAGCAGGTCGTTGGGCACATGCATTTAGAAACAGCACTGTCTGATTTGATCAGTCTTCCCTGCAGCCAGCCAGGACAGACAGACAGACTTCAGCAAGCTACTCAGGAGACCACCCTGAACCTCCCAGCTCTGCATCTGCAGCCAGCCAAGTGAGCTCACAGCTTTGTGACTTTTATTTTCATTTTTTTTCCCCCAAACTCCACAGTGACACCATACCCGTGTCACAGCTCTTAGGGCCATCAAACCTGAGACCTGCGGAAGTAACACTTAGGCAAGCCTTTGGCTAAAGAGAGGCCACCAATTTCATGCGAGGGGCAGCCAGTGAGCACAGCTAAGAGCAGTTACTCCAGCTCATGGCTTTCTGGCAGTATCTGCTTTCTGCAAAGCAATGTAATTGTGATTGAAGTATGACAGTGAGCAAACAAGAGATACCTCATCAGCAGCAATATTCTCTGCAGAGTAACAAGACACAACTTGAGGGAGACTTCTGTAGTTATTAAACACTCTTAATCAGGTGTGCCAAATAACACCTAACTTGGTCCCTGCTACCATCTAGCCATTACACCAGAACACATTTTTCATGATGCTCCACAGTCACCATTTCTGCTGTAACAGGTATCATCGTGGGAAATCCGGTGTCGAGAGGATTGGGGTACTGGAGCAAACCAGGTGTCCTACAGGGGAGGATGGACGAGATGATGTTGTAGACCCGAATCACAAACCTTCAGCAGGTTTTGCATTCAGAGCAGAGCAGGGTGGGAGCAGGAGCCTGGATGGAGGAAAACAGGAAAATGGCAGGAGATTTGCACCGACGGCAGCTCAGCAGCAGCATGGAGACTGCGGTGTACATCACCTGGCTGTGCCTGATCCCTCTTTTGCATAAATTATAGCCCGTGCACTCTGGGTTTTGGTGGTTTAGAGGTTTTTTTAACCTTTAACAAAATCTTTGTGGGGTTCATGTTCTGCAGCCTCCCCAAGGGGAAAAGGATGAGCAGGGATAGGTGCAACTAAAACTACAACGAATGAGAGGAAAAATTATTACAGATGGGTGCCAGCAGGCATAACTTAAAATAACAGGCCTTCCTTGACTGGAGTTACATCGTCACAGCACGACCTGCTGCCTCTGCACACCTTTCCCCGTAAGCTGTGCTGACACATTAGCTGGCTCAGAGATAACTCAGGGGTTTATATGTGGCCGAGACAAACCTAGAGTCTGCTAAAAGCCAGCCCTGAGCCTTAACCTTGTAAATGCTTACAAATATCTGAAGGGTGGGTGTTAGGAGGATGGGGCCAGACTCTGTTCAGTGGTGCCCAGCGACAGGACAAGGGGCAATGGGCACAAACTGAAGCAGAGGAAGCTCCAGCTGAACCCGAGGAAGAACTTCTTCCCTCTGAGGGTGACGGAGCCCTGGCCCAGGC
>Ga0181612_163642_pt1 | contig 19589 bp, 11 predicted proteins | sample HoacroProtozoa21_FD_119630 | JGI IMG/M metagenome (GOLD analysis project Ga0181612, IMG submission 119630) | Hoatzin crop microbial communities from Cojedes, Venezuel. Combined Assembly of Gp0051906, Gp0051904, Gp0051908 | reverse complement strand
TAGGCCGGAAGTATAAAGCTATGACATTTTAAAATCAGTTACTGTAAATATAAATTCAATATACTGTAAAAATAAATTCAGGAATGATTAAGTTGCACATGGCCATGCTGCATTATAACATACTACATACTGGCTTAAAGATACTGTTATCATCTCTAGTGAAGTTGTGGCATGACAGCCTTTAACATGAAAGCCAGAAATTGGTTTGCTAGCATATGAATTCTGGAGTCAAAGAATTTAGAAGAAGAGCAAATTTATCAAGTTAATGAGAATCTTAAATCAAAATGTACTAGGATGATCTGTGCTATTATAGTCATATCACTTCAGGTCTTTTGAAGGTGTAACTTTAACCATGACCAAATGAATATGAAGATATGCAACTTCTCACCACCACCTAAAAAATTTTGGTTTTTTAAGTGGAGAATCAGGAAAAAAGTCCTACTGAAAGAGGATTTTAAAATAAAAATTTAAAAATAACATTAAATTCTTAGTATTTCAAAACTATATTTACAAGTAATAGACGAGAGGAAATGATGTATTTTAAAACTTTATCTCTAGTAGTGTAGACTGTCAGGTTTATCTACAATTATGACATTCTTGAGATAACATTAATCTACCCCTAAAAATGTGATAATTAATAATATAGCATGCAAGTATTCATTCCAATTGTAATTTGTGTTTAATGTAATGCTAGATTAAGGACATTCTAATAAATATAAATGAATATTTCAAGTTTATTTTCTTTTTTTAACTTAGAAACCTGGATGCTTTTTTAATGCGTTTTTTTTAATATAGGGAGTTGCATTCATTTGATTTACTTTTTAGTATCTACACTGGTGACATTTACAGTGAGATGAGTAACTGCAATTATTAACTATTATTTATTAAGTCTCAGTGACTCTTTAGTCAATGGGCAGAAATGGCCACTTTGAGGGGGAAATTTGTTTAAGGTACATTACATATTTCAGTGAAATGCTTCAGGCCCGTAAAGGATCTGTTTCTCTCTGTTGGCTGTAAAATCTACACAACAAGCTTACATGCACATGGCTACATGGTACAGATGTATTCCAGTTAATGGAATCCTGTTTGATTTTTCATGAATGATATTCTGTAGGTAAAGATCTTTCTTTTTTTTTCTGTAAGTCATTAACGTTGGTTTTGTTTCAAAAAACTTTTTCTTATTTGTGATACTTTTTAGTATTAAAGTAAATTACAAAAGTAAATAAAATCTAGCTTTACTAAAAATAAAACCCTTACTGCCACAGTTTTTTCTTCTCCCCAAAAGTTTCTGAAAAGCAGTGCTCAAGGATTAACAGAATTCTTACTTCTTAAATTGTTATTCTGCCAGCATTAGTGCACTCTTTTCTTACAAGAACTATTTTTCAGTCTCTGTATGTTTGCTGACATGTATTTGACATTACCATTGCAAAGATGTTTGAAGTTCTACATTCTGGGTAGTAAGGACAATAAACAATTTGGGAAGGTTAACAATAACAATGATACTTGAATTTTATTTGAAGCATCTACCTGATGAGGCTAAAATTTTTGTTATTCAAACCACACACAAAAATAAATTCAGGAATGATTAAGTTGCACATGGCCATGCTGCATTATAACATACTACATACTGGCTTAAAGATGCTTTGATGAGATGTATTGATAGTTTCTAAAACTGAATACTTATGAAACTTCCAGAGAAGGACAGAACATTACCTAAATAATTGAAAAATGAACAGCACTTGCAATGCACATATATGTTTTTATTTAAAAATTTGTTTGAAATCTTCTGATTTCTGAAACACTAATTCAGACATTTGCTCTGCATTGAAGAACTTACAAGCCCCTGGAGTTCTTAGCCCTGTTCACTCTTAAGGCTACTGTATTTCATTGAACCTCATTATTTTCAATTATATGGCATAAAAGGGATTTCCAGCATGACACATGGGGAGAAATGTACACAGCTCCTATAACTTGTGAGTGTATAAAGTGCAGATAAGTGCTGTGTGCCTGGATGTAACACTACAAGGACTGATGTTAGTGGAATCTCTTGTATCTGAATGGTTGATAAGCATCAGAAGTATTTTCCATTTCCCATCTGTTTCTGTTTAAATTTGCACATGTATTAGCAAAATTCCAAATTGTATCATGTTATTTTGACCCATTATATTGTAATTTACATGAATATGGAACAGAAGGGAGCTTCAATCAATAACTGGAATCAAAACAGCCAATGGAAATCTGGATCCAGATGCTCTCCGCTCTATTGCTATAAAATATACTCTTCCACGTACAATTAGTCTCCAGTTTTAAATCTTTGTCTCTTTAGATCCAGCTTTTACTATCCTTCAGAGAAGCCAACCTGTAAAACATCAGGGTTTACTGTGAAAATCCACATATACAGAAGTCTGCACCAGACCTGTATATGACTCATTTAATGACTTTTGTGGTCTTATTTTGTAAAAATAAGTTAAGCTTGTTAATAATTCACACCAGGTGGACTGAAAGTTCCTTGAAAAAATAAAGCACTCTTGTTTCAGCTTCATAACATGAACAGGGATATAAGCAGTAGCAAAATAAGCAAATATGTTTCTAATTGTGACCTTTAGCAATAAGTAAAAAGCGGATGAGGTAAACCACTAAAGAAACCAGTATATTTTGGAACAATGAGTAGCTTTTATATTAGTTTTCCATATGTTGATTCAATTAGGGGTTCATCAAGGCTTTTCACTGAATTGTCTTTTGGGTTATTCTATGGTCAACTAATCTTAGGTTGCTCTAGATTTACATCAATATCACAGGTAAAACCGATTAATTCTTAAGTTTGGATTGAAATCAACCTGTCTGGCTGTGTCTCTGTCTCTTTCAATTTTATTTCCACAAGATCTTCCAAAATATCTCACTTATGAAGTTTGTAAATATTTGTATTTTATTTTCCAAAAGAAAATGAATCAGGCAACTGTCTTCCACTTAATGAGACAGCAGCATTTCTTTCAGGCATGACTAAGAAGGTTTCCAGATGCTGGGTACTGAGTCAGGATCTGAGACTGAATGTTTCTGGAAAAGTCAAGACTCATTCACTCACAAATGTTTAAGCTACTAAGTATTTTACTGCACTAATACTTGAAAACAAATAAACCAACCCCTTATGCTAAGCATGGATATAGATGTAAATACATACATACACACACACATATGTACACATACGTGTTCTTCAAACAGGAAAAATGAAACATACTGTAGTTTCTAACCCTGTAGCTTAGTTCTACGTAGTAGTGGCACTCAAGAGCTCTGAAGTCTGGGCTTCTTCTGTACGTTTCTCACAGAACTTTCATTGCTGTTAAGCAGCAAAACTGTACAAGCCTTGGCGGAAGAAGATTTGATATATTGACTGATTCCTGCCAAATTTTTTGTGCTAGCAAGTTGATATTTTCTAAGAAAATATTGTCAGAAGGTTTCTAGGTAGAAGGCCAAACTCTCTTGCAGGTCATAGGCTCAGCTCCCACCAACTTCAGCAGGAATGTGAAATGTCCACCTATATGCTTTAGGAGAATAAAGAAATATAAGTTCTGGAATTTCGCAATTTACTTTTGTTGCACATGTAACCCTCCTGTCAGGTGTCAGCAGCAGTAACCAGGACTGCATTCAATAACGTCTAGGGGACTCCTTCTAAAATCCGTGTGAATGGTGGCTTGGTCCCCCACCTAAAACACCAACATTTAGGAATTTAATAATCTAACCTTCTACAGGTGTTCCTTCTCCCCTTGCAAGCACGCAGGAGTTCTGAGAGTATGAAACCACAAGTATCATTTATTTGGGAAAATACAAGAAGTATATAGTTTCAAAAAGTAAGGAAAACCCACACAGTGTGTTGGGGATATGACCAGCTTCACAGTTTCGTTTATTAGTCACACGACTCCTTATAGTGCAGCACTCTGCAGGCAAAGTATCTTAACATAAGCTGGGCCCTTGGGATGACTTTACAACTTTTTTTTTCTTGTGTAAGTTCTGCACCACTCTTGTGATGCTACCACCTCTTTTTTTTTTTTTTTTTCCTATTCTGAGATGTCAAATACAGCACTTGGGCTATTATTTCCTGGTCTCAAATGCCGCTGCTAGTCGGCTCCTATAAATTTAGCTCCTATAATATTGGTCACTGAAGAACCTGTACACCACTGCCTAGATATCTTGCTAAAAAAATCTTACATAAAGAAAAGGATAATTACCAGCAGCTAAAACAGGTGAAAACAATGAAAGATTCAGAGATCAGTTATAAGTACTTGTTTCTGTATAAGAATTGAGAAGCTGTTAAGCTATAAAACTGTGTCCTATTTTATGAAGTACAGGTCAGTAGAATTGTCTTTCATGTTCTGTAGATTTTTTTGACAACTTGTGGGTTTTTTTCAAAATCTTAATTATTTCTATGAAAAATGGGCAATCATAATCTTAAACATGTTGCTATATGCTACAGTAGGAAATTGAGAAGAAAATAGCAGTGAAAAAAAGGAAAAATAGAAACAAAATATTTTGAGAATCTAGAAATATCATTTTATATATCATATTATAAAATAAGCTTCAGGTAGACACAAATTCTAACACACAAAGTGAAAATTAATCAGAAATATGCACATGCAGCAAAATAGAAGATGCCCCAAACACTTGAAAAGAAAGAATAAAGAAATAGTGTATTCCAAAGGTGTTTAAAACAGGTAGGAATTCACAAAACAACATGACGGCTTAGGCAAATGTGATATTGGTCTGCCTGCAGAGGAACATCTCATTATGTCACAAGGAAATGATAGTCCTTGAATATAAGCAATTATGCTACAGCACAGGGACTATTCAAAAAGATGTAGACAAATTGGAAAGGACTTCACAGATGTAAAAGAAAATATATGGGGCCAGATGTTGATTAATGAGGGTTGTGCTTATGTTGGCTCACTTCAAAAATTAAATCCATGCACATACAACATAAATGCCTAAATATAAGTGGCAAAGAACTATTGTTTGTTGAAATACAGGAAAGTACAGTTAAAAGTGCATTAGAAGGGTGTTAAAGAGAAGATGAACAGTGGGGAACATCTCTCACAGTAAAAGAGTCTCCTGTGTGAGGTGAAAGGAGCTTTTTCACCTGGGCTATTTAGAACGCAGTTGCGTGGACAGAAGTCGTCTCACACCCCTGTGGTTTTGTGGAGGGGAGAGCTTTGGAATTTTGTACGAAAATTCTACTCAACGTTAAAAAGGCATTATTGATCATAGGCATTGTTTAGAGAATCTGATATTGCTCTGAAACAGACTTGGAATGACTTTTGTGTGCTCTGAAATTCTCCCACTCTTTTTTATATCTCCTTGTGTGACACTGAATTAACTGTCAGTGTGAAAACAGCAGATCCATTAATTATTATGGACTTTTTTTTATTTATACTCATTTTATCAGCTAATGAGAGTGACTGAGTTGTCACGTGAACTCTGATGGAGCTGTAATGCTGGTACAGAAGTCAACACTGCTGCTTGTTATCAGTTGTTATTGTTAAAGCTACAGGCAAATGGCTGGGCTACAGGGTTGGCCCTGGCCTGAGGTGATGCTAACTGAACAGAGCACAGAAAACTGCTAGACATGACATGAGAAACTGCTGGACATAACAGATAACAAAGTAGGAAGTTTGCAAAAGTAACAGACAGTGCTGCAAGTAGTGGCTGGATTTCATAGGTGATTAAAGGGGCATTGTGTAAGGAACAACCAAACTTCAGAGATAATTGAATTATGTCTGGATTAGGTACTAATCCAGTTTTTGTGGAGCAGTCCTGCATTTGATGGCCCCAGCCTAATCAGTAAAATAAACCAAATCTGTTCTTATGATCATACCAGATGAACTGAATCTACTTCCATGGTCAGGAAGCCTGCAATACTAAGGGGAGACTTTCCCGAACTGTTGCCACCAGGATGGTGCCCATACCAGTCCCAACAACACAGACGTCTACTCATTGCTTTGTAACACCGATCAGTATAGGAGAGAACTAAATTAAAGCTTTGTCTTTTCTGATTGCAAGGTAAATATGTCCTAAACATGAGCTGGAAGCCACAGTTAGAGAGTGAATCCACCCTCAATTTCAGAACATCCTTAAGGATTTAGAATTTGAGATGATTTGCATACAACAGCATTAGAAATATTTAGAAGCATATTGTCTGCAGTAAGGTGTTAGCAAGGCGAATAACAGTAATAAATGCAGTAACAATAGCAATAGCAATAACAATACCAACAACAATAGCAATAACAATAGGAATAGCAAATGCAATAGTAATAAATTGAAGTATTAACCACCATTAATTGCATAAATACAGTAAAGAATATGCAAGATCACGGTAGCTCATAGGCAAGAATTAAAAGGGTTAAATCACTGGGACAGCAGAGAGCCTCATTTGATCATGCTTGTCTTTCATCAATGTCCATCAACATTTTAATCTATATGGCTAAGCTCCATACACACATTTGCACCTCACTTTGCTATTATGCTACTCTGGGAAGTCTGATTAAGCAGAGTAAGGCTGTCAAAGAAGTTTTGATATGACTGACTGACATTTATACTTAGCATGTCCCATGGGCTTTATAAAGAACACTGTTTAGTGCCAATAATGTTACATGTTGGTGGGTGAACATGATACAGTCATGGTAAAAAAAGACAAATAGATTAAAACACAACTTTGGAAACTAAACCCTATTTTTCTGGAAAGTATAACTTTGTCTTGGGTTATCCTGGGGAGGATCAGTTGTCCTGGTTTTTATTTCTTTCTTTTTTCCCCTAAAGAAAAAATAAATGTGCTGAGTTCTTTAACTTCCAGCTGAAACCACATCAGAGCTCAGCAGAAGCAACCTTGTTTTTATCAAGATGTGATCTTAAGCAATCAGGGGAGATATCTGGATTACTGATCAGAGCTACCCCATTGCTCAGCGTAACATTTCTCTGTCTTCCATTTTGTACTTCTTGGCCCTCATCCAGCTTCAGAGTAAACCATCATGAAATGATTCTTTTTCTTTTTTCTTTCTTTTCCTCTTCTTTTTTTTCTAAGAAAATACAAACCACATTAATTTACAGTAAGAATCATGGCATTATTTTAGAATTACCTCCACATTCCTGGATCTGCATTCTGAAAGGGATGCCAATAATAGGTCTAATGCAAAGCCCCTGATATCTGTGAGGAACTTTCCACTGAGTACATTAAGCCTTAAATCAATCCCATTGGAGAAAGATGCTTGCCTTTGCTTTACACATTTATGCCTAGTCATAGTTTCTTAAATGCTGTCTTTGCTTTTGAAGATGTGTCAGAACGTTGGCTTGGGAGGTGGAGGTTTGTCTGGATGCCATTCTGTTACAAACAAAGCCAGGAAGATCCTGAATGAGCTCCAGGAAGAGAGAAATTTGCCAAGACACTAGCTGAAGCATGAGGTTCCAATTTGTTTGGACACTATGTAATATGTGCGTAAGAGCTTCTGAGGGAGCAGGAAAAAAGTGCAACATACTCTAGGATGCACAAATGTAATGTTTACTTTCATCTATTTGAATATTTTGGCTCCATTAAGCTACAAAACAGATCCTTTCAAAGCAGAATACTTGCTGTGCTGGTGGTGATGCACAGTCATTGAGGTGGTGTCACATTTTGGGTGTTTTTGCAACCTCCTTACAAGAAAAGCAGTCAGATGCATTTATACCCCAAAACAGGAAAACAACTGACCTGGAGCTAATTCTGCTGCATAGTTATGTCTGTATAGTCCAGAAATGGATAGTTACAGCTTAATTTCCAGGGTGAATTTTGCATAAAGTAGGTTTAGAGGCCATGGAAGTGACATGGATGTAGTGCTCTGGACAAATAGTGTAGGGACGGTGAAGAAGGGATAGGAATATGTTAACTTCTGAGGCTGGCCCACCTAAAAAGACTTCTTCTAGGGCATTCTGTAGTCCAAAGAAAGCACTAAGTATCCCAGAAGATTATTAATCCCTCTTAAAATAGCTGTTCTGGATGCATGAGGAGCATCACTTTACAGCCCATCACTTTTCTTTTCTCTATAGAGGAAATTCTGACTTCTTACTTAGATGTAGCAGATCAGCTTAAAATAGCCAAAGCTAGCCTTTGAGACAGGCTCTACTTTAATGTAATGAGGTATAATTAGCTCACTGTTTGCTCCCTGTTATTTTTGTATTTCCTAGGAATCATCCTCTGCGATCTTACACACATAGCTATTAGAAGTATTTCTATGAAAAATAAGTATAATACAGCCTCCAGAAAGTTGTGTATGATTCATTCTGGACCCTCTGAAAACTAAGTTCCTGCTGTGAAGAGCTTTCAAAGAAAGAAGTATGGCTAAAGGTGCCTGGTGGGTCCTGTTTGGCATGGATCTACTGCTTTGGTGGGGTAGTAGGAGAGGAAGGGATAAGGAGGGTGTGTTGACTGCATTAGCTGTACAAAAGGATGTAACTAACCATATGACTGGACATTGATTTAAACTCTATGTGACCATGTTCAGTGTTTAGAAATGTGAAGTAAAGAAAATGGTGATATAGCCCTCTTAGCTATACATGTATTCCCCAAAGAGGGTCTCAAGTATCTTTTATGATCCTTGGAAAAAAAGTGTGAAGATATTTGAATTTTCTTTAGAAGTAATTAAGAAAGCAGATAGAATATAACAAACTATCAGGAAAGAACACAGAAGTGCCTAGGGGGCTGTTAAGTCTTGATGTTCTTGAGCTTGGAATACTGCATCCTCTGCTGCAAAGAAAGTGACAACTAAGTTAAGAAAAACATAGGAAAAACAGGAAGGATGAGCAAATATAGTAAAAGACAAATAGAAATAAATCAAGATAGCATTGACATCTCTATATATGTGGAATAGACGCATGCTATTCTGAAATGTTAAACTTGAATTTAGTCAGACTGGTAGTGAAATGGAGTATCATTCCATATAATGGCTCATGGTAGAACTTGTGTGGAAAAGCTGTACAGAGAAAAATAAAAATATACAGTAAAATGCAGCAATTTTAAATTTGTGTAAACTAGCCTTATTCCACTCATAAGTATTTTGAACTTTGACAATTGATTTTTTTAATCAAGTAAAGACTTAACATTAATATTTCATTAAAAAAAGAAGAAATAAGAAAGAAAAAAGAGAAATGAGAAAAAAATAAAAAAGGAAAAAGGAAAAATGAAGAAAAGAAAAAAGAAAACGGAAAAAAGAAGGAAGAAAAAGGAAAAACAAAAAAAGAAAAAAATAAGCAAAATATGTAGACTTTTTCTGAAAAAAACCCTGTCCTTGTATTTCTCACAAAAAAAATGGAACTGAATTAATTCTATGAATTCATCAGCCTAAGAAAAACAAATAAACATAACAAAAATTTTTAGTACACCAAAAAAAGGATACTTCTTTACAATTGCTTCCCTCATTCAGTCAAGGCTGTGGGCTCAGAAAAATCTGATATCTACCTGCTCACATTACCTACCCCTCTGATTGAACCTCGAATCTTCAAACCCTGGGTCAAGAATAAATTGTGTAACATCTACACAGCAGTACAGCAGCTGTGCTGGCACCAGAGAACCTGTCATTTCTGAGGCAAGGTGTACTGTGGAGCAGACTGGTTATGAGGAACAGATTTTGTGGAATATATGTGGAAAACAGGGTGGAGAGTGAAAGCTGTAAAAATAAACTAAACAAAAAAGAAATGCGTCTTAAAAAAACTTTCATCTTCCTAGCACTGATTTTCAATCTTAGTCTCATTATCTCAATTCTTCCACATGCCATGCTGAAAGCTTCAATGTTGCACATACTGACAACTAGACGCTAGATGTCAAAAATTATTTTTTCAGTTTTTTCTTCCCGTTTCAGGTAACTTGTGTCTGACTCCTTATGTGTTTATTGAAAGTGATTCATATTAGGCATTTCAGCTCTTGCCCTGTCTGTGTATATGTTTTTCTTCAAATGGACACTTAACTTGAGTTTAGCCTTGACCTCTTTATGTGATTTTAGTATTTCATTTATCTAGCTGCAATGAATCTTGCGTTAACAGGAACAGGGCCTGCAGAAATATAAGATTTTATGAACTCCAGATAGAATATGCACACTCTAGCTTGCAACAAATTGTCATTTTCATGAGGGTTAGGAACAGATCTTGAAGTTAAGAATTTCATGACCTTTGACAATATTCTTCAGTGATTTTTCTCAATGGAAGTGATATATTGGAGATATTTTTTTGTACTTTGTGTTCGTTTTTGAAGACTTTAAGACAGATTGTATGAATATACATATGGAAATCTGTAGCTGCAGAGCAGTAAAATGGTACAGCTGATCACTTAAGATTTTATATTGGGTAAGCTCCCAGGAATATTATTTTTGCACAACTTTTACTGAATCTTCAAAACATCCTATCAATAGTCTTAATAACTTGATCATGAAGTCTTCAGGAATGGGCTATTTCCAGTGTCCAGTACAATGAAACCCTGATTCTGTCCAGTGTGTCTCTACGTTAGAGTAATAATGTGTTTAGAAAAAACTCTCTCTGTAAATGTTGTGTATCTAGAAGTGTATATAGCAATAGATTAAAAGTGCCCTTCAAGATGCCCACACTTCGTCTCAGCAGAAAAAGCGTCATACACTCTAAATCACACAATACCTTGTGGCATAATTAAGATGTTCGAAAAGATGTAGATTTAAGTAAGAAGTTATGGGCATGTCATTATAGCCAGGGCTAAGCACAATGCAGAAAGGTTGACAAATGCCATGTCTGCACCATGTTGCCTGGTGCAGAAGAATCTTGTTCCTTGTTGCTCCTCCTGGCCCACCCATCCCACTGTGTTGCTTCTCACCCAGTATATTCTGTCTCTGTGTGAGAGGATGTCACAGTCTGTCTGCTCAGCTCAAACCAGCTAATTGCTTATAATCAAAAGGAGTTCTTTCAGCTCCAAAGATAGAGGTTTGTGATTTAGGTCTTATTATGTAGATTCAAGAGAAAATGGTGTGTGGGAAAAAAATTCAGAAGCTAGAGAAAGAGAGAGTAAGATATCGGTAAGTAAAAAGAGATAAAAACTTAAAAATTGAGTAAGAATAAGCAAAAACAGGAACAAAAACTAGAAAAAAAATTATGCCTGGGACTTAAGGAAGGGGAGAAGGGATAAGTGAATAAATGAGTAGGAATTGGAACTTGTATAAAAAGCCTGAATTATGTCATATAGTGAGAACAATGTAAAATGACTTAAAAATGAGCCTAGCCTAGAGATTATTCAGTTAGACAAGTAAGCAAAAGGCAGTGCAGGGGTCCAGGTCAGGAAGCTGTGATGAGATCTACGCAGAGACAAGATGAATCTGAGCCCATTCAGTCAAACCACCAATACATCTCAGAAACTGAGTTGAATTTGGAATAAACTCTAAAACTCAAGTTTTTTATCTCGGTTCCAAAATAAGATTTGACTATTCTAAACAGGAAAGCATTTCTTTTTTTTCACTACCTCAAACAGGGAAAAGTCAAAATGTGGAGGACAGAGTGGGGCGATGTTGAAGGAGAGTTGGTCAGCATAAAACCAGAGAATAATTTGGTAGGAACTGCAAGTAGAGAGGGTCAAAATGAGAAATGTCTATGGGAACCCAGGCAGCAATAGGTCACTAAATTATGAATGGGGAGAGAGGCAAATGTTATGTTAAAGAAACTGAACTTCCTGTGCTTTTAAGTTGTGGTCATAGCAAAATCTGGACTTACTAAATAGGTTGCATTGGCCTTGTAGGGTTCCATGACATAAATAAAGTAACATATGTAATATGTCACTCTGAAATGTGAAATCATTGTAGAATGAGAATTGAACAATGAGAAACAGCTTCCACTTCCACTTGAAATTTCCTGTGCAAAAAGGCCTTAGGTTTTGCTTTAGTTTTGTCCTCTTTAACAGTTACACATAAATAGGCCAGTCATAATCAAAGTTTCTTGTTTCGTAAACTTCAGCAGATTCACCTATGCAAAATTTGTAAAGTAGGGTGAAGGAAGAATAATACATTAGGATTTTTATTTACAGAAGTACCAATACCATCATTTAAAGGACCAAAAGAATTTTCCCCTGATGACATCAAAGAAGTGGATCTTCAAAGAGAAAGAGAATTCCTATATGTAGTAAAACTGAGGAAATCCCAATTCTTAGCTCGCAGAGCCTAGTACGGCTCAGCAGAGCTATGCTAATTTAGAAAACTGAGAAACTGGCCATTAATTTCTCTCTCCCTTGCAGCTCTCTGTCCCTTAAAAATTACAGAAAAGTACATTGCTGTTGAAAAATACATAAACCCCTACTGAAGTATGCATTGTACGATACTTAACTAAGTCTGTGAAAGTCTCACCTTGTAATATAATAAAAACTGCCACTTGTTCTGCCTTTGCCACCAGTAAATCTCAAACCACCTTTCTGGAGGGCAGTATCATTGCCTTTTGGCTGGTGATGAGACTAAGGAGCAGTAACATAAAACAAGTTACACAAGATCACCCCCAAAAACCTGCAGCTTCCACTGCTTCTCCCGTTCAGAAATTGTATTGGAAAAACTACAGGGCAAGGCATGCCGGGGTACTCTGAAGCCTTTCAGTCTGCAGAACTATGTACAGGATTTTGACAACATTGTGGTGGAGCTAGAGCCTGATATGTGCAAATTTGGACTGAGAGAAAAGGCTCTGCTGCTTTGTACACTCTAGACCCATCATGTTAGTATGGATTTCAGCTATTATCCCAGAAAAGTCCTGTGCAGCCTGCTGTAGGTGACCCTGCTTTGGCAGGAGGGTTGGACTAGATGACCCACAGAGGTCCCTTCCAACTCCTACCATTCTGTGGTTCTGTAACTTTGGCAAATGGACAGTGATGGTACTGTTAGAACTGGTATCTTGTATCAGCTTTGTTTTTTTCTTTTTTTTTTCCCTTTTAAATCTGCTTGCATCACAAAAAAAGGGCAAAAAAACCCCAAACATTAAGGTCTGCTGAAAAAGGCTTGAGGGCTAGAAAGTTGATTTTTCTCTCCATCTTCATCCTACCTTTCAGAACAACCTCAACATAAACTGTGTTTGTCTTAAAACCATTAAAATTAGTAATTGCATTTGAAAGCTTCTGATATTAAGAACCAGAATCTTTGCAGTTCTAGAAATGTGTAGATATTGGAAATATGCAGTTGATTAGTGTAGTTAATGCAGTGCACAGTCTTATAATTCTTACTGAGGTCAAATTCACTCCAAGTCGTTGAAGACTTGAGACTGCGTTGATTTTGAACTTGGAAAAGCAGAAAAAGTGTGCTAATATTTTTTCTGGTGTGTCTTTGAAGCTGCCTGACACAATCCCCCTCTTTGTGTGCTGCAATGGTGTTGTGTTCCCAGAGATGCAAAAGAGAACGCTTAGTAAGCGTAATTGTGCAAGAAGGTGTCTGAGTGGACCACAACACTCATTTTACAAAGTGCCTGGATGTTGGTTTCTGGCCTTGTTTTGGCTTACTATCATCTTCACCATCAAAAGAAAGGTAGGAATTGCTGATATCTGATACAGTGACAGAGCTGCTGACAGACTTCATTCACACTTGTCTGCTATTGTTTGTGATTTAGTGACACTGATTAGTACACTTACAGCACACCTACTGCATGTAGTACATCCACAGGCTTGGCCTGAGTATATTGTACTCCACAGGAGACAGATTGCTAGATGTTAGAAAGCATGACTGCTGGAAAGGCAGTGGTTGGTACTTCTGCAAAGGTATTGATGGGATTGCCTATCACCTGTTTAAGCAGTAAGAGGCAAGAAATCATTGTCTTGAAATTATGTATGTTAAACAATAAGGCCTTACGCTATCTTATAAGAATTACAATGCATCTTTCTCTTTCCCTCCTTTCTTAGACGCTGTGTATCTGTTTTACAGTATTAGAAGGATAAAAGGGAAAGCCAGATATCTGGATAGATGGGCCACAACTTTTCTTCATGTGCACATTCATTGTAGTTTATTTTTATACGCATGGGAAACAGGTGTTTTCTGTGCCTTTTCAATAATGGCCTTTATTTTCTTCAGCCTGTCATTAACAATGCTTTGTCCTTATCCACACTTAGTGGAGTGTGTGTGTAGTATGCACATTCTTGTGGGTATTTATAAAATGAGACTGATGTTTGTTTCCTTTAGGATCATATGGGTGAAAAACCTCAACTTCAGAACACTTAGTCACCCTGATTGAAAGAAATACACATAAATTTCACGAGTTCTGTCTCTAGACAGGAAACACGTGCATGCATACATTATGCTTCCACTTCTCTCCGTTCCCATCTTTATCTCTTAAAGTCAGTGTGAATGCTGAAGCTTTGTAATGCACCATTATGGATCACATAATTCAGACAGTCTACAATCCCCATAGAAGGGGGGGGGGTAAAATAAGGATATATTGAAGAGTGGCTTTATGTCATGTTGTGCAGCTACAGCTAAGACAAGTAAACAGGTATAAATTAAATCAGGGGTTATAATCATAATATGTTTGATATTTCTGGTTTTATAGTTCTGGCTCTTAATCTGAAAATAAGAAATAGTCTTCTGTATTTGAATAAGACATTTTAGAAAAAAAGAACCTGATATAGTATCTGCAAAGTCAGTGACTACAGTCAATGTATACAGGGAGAGATTTTCAATCGCAATAAAATTTATTTTGCATCTTTGGAACACATCTATCTTAAACTTACTACTTCACTCTTCTTCCTGGTTAAATCAGCAAAAGCCTGCTTTTACTTCAGTAGGAGCTGGATCAGGACCACAGTTAATTACTAACAACACTTGATATATTGTGATTTGACCTAAATGTATTAATATTGATATGTAGATATGCATGTGAAGCTAGTTTTACTTTAAATCTGCTGTGGTACCTCAGGGACACAGTACAAATTTGCTAAAGAATCAAGAATTATTTTATTCAGGAGCTAAATCCTGAATTAAGGTTTAATGAGAAATTTAACCTTGTTCTTCCATGTTATGGAACAGCTCTTAAGAGAACTTGCAGTACAGCAGGAAACTAGGGAAAATTTTATATTGCTCATTCTTTTGAAGAGCTGGAGAACAGTTTAGTACGTGGATTACAGCTTTGTGTCTCATAATTGACATGTCCCTATTAAAAATAAAATATTTTTTTAAATTCTTATTGATAAAGCATGACTGAAAATTAATTTTCCACTTAAAATGGGAGAAATAGCTTTTTTGATGTACATAAACACTCCCCCATCTTGAAACAAAAGCTTTGAAATTTACTCCTACTAGTAAAACATATTTATTATATATCCACACACTACAGGAACACTGGATTTAGATGACTAAATTTAAAAGTCTTTTTGGCTCTGACTAGATTCTAAACTGTTTTTTCCCTTGCATTTAAATGGTCTCCTCATAGTTATGTCACAATGAGTTTTCTTTTCTCTGCAGCTATTTGATATAAACATGTCTACTCAGTTATAATGTTAGTAAGGCAATGTTTCCCTTTAATCTGGAAAAGCAAGTGTGGCGATGGCATTTTATTCTTATGCTGACAAATTTAATTTGATTGTGCATTAGACAGCAACAAAAAGTTAAGACTTTGATGGGACACTTGCAGTCATTCAGTCTATGGAGTGTGTTTCCAAATTAAGATACTGTCCTGGTTTAATGATGCTGGATTTGCTATGTATCTACGCGCTCCATATACTGCTTTCTATGTGGCACCGTGAGAGCAGAAGAAGAAAGGCTAGCCTGGGGTGAAGTTACTAAATAAGCATTGAGGTACTGAATCTGTACAAGGACCATGGTTGAAGAAGGTATTTTAAGATCTGGATTTATTTCTCACTATCCTACTCTAATTTGATTGGTGATGATTTAAACTGAATGATGAATAAATCAGAACATCTGCATGTTCTGATTCCTGATGAAGAAGACCTGAACACCTACACATGCTATCTTTGATGTTAAAGGCGTGAAAATGAAAAAGAAATTCTTGATTGTATGACTTGAGTTATTTAAATTGGGGTTCACTTTTTTCTATGCAACCTTTATTCATTCACATTTAAAATTTAAAGCCCATACTCAATTTTTAGTTTTTTTATATCGTGTTAAAACTGGAGAAGTCAAATAACCTTTATGAAACAGGTTGCTTAGGGTTAGCATGCTGTCATGTCCATACATGACAGTATGCTAATTTAAGAAAGAATGGATTAATCTAGTCCTGATGAAGTCCTCTGCGTGAAATCCTCATTTTACTGAAGAGATGGCACATTGTTGTGTCAGATTTCAAGCTTTGATTCCCGCTTTTCCCAGAGTGTTGCATTGTAAGCTTTTCTTGTTACTTCTGGAACCACAAGCTGAAATTCTGCAGTCCTGGTATGTTTCAGATTAAGCTGGAGAAGAGACATTTGGCTTTTAGGTACATACAGATAATCATTGCAAAAGCAACTTTGGTGATTTTAGTATGAAATATCTGATTTAAATTTATCCCTGCCTCAGCTTGGTGAGCTGCCTTCCACCCAGTAAAGCCACAAAGTAGAAGCTATGCTTGTACCCCAGCACCTCAGTGCTGATCTGGCATCTTTCTTCACCTCCTAATGGGGATAGGTTAAAGTGTGCAACAGCCGTGTGACATGCCAATACCAGCGCTCAGTTTGTGAGAAATTTTAAGAGAGAAGACGTTGCTAGGGATCATACTGTTTTTAGTTAGTTTAGAAAGATATACCAAAACTTACCTGACTTTGCCCTGAGGTCAGCCCACTCTGAACTAATGAAGGTTAGTGTTTATGCACTTAAATTTATGACAAGTGCATGTATTTTTGTACTTTAGAGAAATATGGGACAATTTTTACTCAAATATTTGAAAAGTAAAGACAAATTTTTCACTGTTAAGGATGGCTAGTTCCATAACCAATAGTTGGATCAGTATTTGTATTTTGCTCCTAAAATATTCTGGAATACTAAAATTGGAGTGCATCCTAATCCTGAGTGTTTTTTATAAGATCTATAAAAATACTTCCCCCCCCCCCCATTTCTTTTGTATTTTCAGTCTTATCCAAAATTGCACTTATTTTTAACTTCTTGTATTGGAAAAAAGCAAAAAAAAAAAAAAAATCAGTGTTTCCAGTCTTGAGTACTAGCTCAAGTGGCACTGTCTTATTTTCCAGTATTGGATCTAAATGTAGTGCATTTTCTCTGTAACTATGGCAAGCTACCTGTTGGACGAGCATCTCGCTGAGGCACCGTTCCTTTATTCATGTGTCAGTGCTCCTTTTTATAGGTTTTGCTCTGTTTTTTGTCTGCAGTTCAAGAATGGATTTCTGTCCAAGTAGCTCAGCATGTATTTAACTGACTTCATGACTCTGCAATGTCCTCTGTTTGCACAAACCTGCTCTGTATAATGGTAACACACCTGGTGTGAATTTTACTTCAATTGTGAGAATCCTATAAGTTCAGTTTGCTTTGCTGTATATCCTTTTGGCTTTGGATACATATCTAATTTCAATTCAGTAATTTCTTGTTTGTCAGAATGATATCTTAAAGATCTTGAAACTCAGGCTCAGCCTCAGTTGTGTGTTAACATATTCAGAAAGTCCCTGAGTATGCTGTACTTCTGACATCTCCGAGTCTATTTTGTTTCTAGAAATCAAGTAGAAAAAATGAGTTAGTCTTCCAGTTCAGTCACTGTTTAGTAATAAGTGAAATCATTTAAAACATTCAAAGCAGTTTTCCAAGAAAAATACCATTCTTAAAAGAATGTCATTACTGACTTGTCAGATTGTTTGCTGCAGGCATCAATCTTCAGGGTGCTTCAGAGTGTCCCAGAGAAAGGGAGAACAGAATATGTTCCTTTTATTTTCACTGGCAGGGTATTCTAGACAGACATAGCAACATTTTTTTCAATTGGGTGAAGAGAAGCAAAATAGCTAGGCTAAGAAGACCTGAACTGTGGGGTAGGCACAGTACATGGATGCGGAAAATTTGGGATTCGAATTCAATTGAACACGTGAATCAAAGCATGTCTCATTTTACACTGCAGCTGAGTAACAGAGGAGATCTGGAACACAACCACACAACTGAAGTGATTAATAATGGTAATTAACAACAAGTGTTTTATGGCAATTTGAAATGTTGCTTCACTTTCTGGAAGTGAAATAAAATTGATCTTCTGCCTTTTACTTCTCCTTGTCTGGTTTTAACTGTCTTGTAAATGCCTTACAGCAAGGAAGAATTGTCTCTAAGCTAATTTATCCTCCCAATAGTTTTATTGCTTTATGTATTTCAGTCCTTCAAAGCTTTTATAGACTGTCTCTTCTTTTCCACTCTGTTTCGTCATCCTTACTCATCTAGCAGCACACTTCTGGTAGTATATAGGTCTAATGAGGAGGCTGGATGCAGGAGAGCTGCTGGTTTTCAGTGCAGCAGTAAAGAATTGTAACTGACAGAATTGCCTTTTGGCTTTGCAAACTCAGTGAATGGAGTCTTGAGTATGTCTCTGAGATTTATTGCATTCGGTGTAGTTATAAGTGAATAGCTGTCCACCAGATATTCTTCCAGTTTGCTCCAGAAATAGTTTCTTATTATCTTCATTGTGAATTTCATTCAAGGTCAGTTGCAGCTGACAAAGTCACAGACTACCAAGATGAATTGCTGATATCCTGTGGGCTCAGGTTTTGTTGATGGGGAGTATATTCAGATTTGGGAGCACTAGGGGGTCACTGTGAAATGTAGACTCTTTTCAGAGATCTGCCTGCCACATCACCTGTAATTGCGAGATTATTTTCAGTTCTCTTTGTTTCTGCATACTGAAGACGTCTCCTTATTGTGTAAGATAATCCAAAATTAGCTGGGCTGTCTGTGTGAAACAAAGAACAAGCTTCGGCTTTTTCTAATATAACTACACTTTTCTTGGAGCTCTCAAGTAAAAATATACAAGCATGGAGGTAGGAAAGGTGCAGTGTTCAGCAAGATGACATGAATTTTATTTTTCCTCTGATTTGCAAGTTTTTAAAATTTTTTGTATTTGTTTTGGGTGCGTCATTTAAGTTTTAGTCTAGTCTTCAGTACCATGGCATTAACTGTACACTGTATAGTCTAACAGACAGAGTAATATGGAAAGCTGTGGGATATGGATATATCCCACTAATAGGTAAATTTCTGGATTTCCTAACTGTTTAATGTATTTACCCATACTTGGCTGCTGCTTACATTTTCGGGGGCAGAGGATGAGGGGGAGAAGTCTTTTTTGAAAACAAGAAAATAAAGGTTAAAAGGTTACTAACACGGCCCCCTCCCACAATTTTAGCTTAGTTATATCAGTTCTAACTGTAAAGAAAAACAAATGAAGAGGAGAATATGTGTTTGAAAAATGAATGGATTGTGCATGTTTCTTTTTTGCCTTTTTTATGAAGTCATATTTACACAAGAGTTAATCTTGTATAAACACCGGGTTTAATAGGAAAATAGATTTATTTCATTTGGCAAGTTGTGCTGTGTTCTTTCCCGACATTTGTGTGTTGAGGTTTTTTTTTGTTTGGTTTCGTTTCATTTCAAGGGGTGGGTTTTTTTTGTTTTGTCTTTTTTTTTTTTTTTTTT
>Ga0181612_153326_pt1 | contig 19591 bp, 15 predicted proteins | sample HoacroProtozoa21_FD_119630 | JGI IMG/M metagenome (GOLD analysis project Ga0181612, IMG submission 119630) | Hoatzin crop microbial communities from Cojedes, Venezuel. Combined Assembly of Gp0051906, Gp0051904, Gp0051908 | reverse complement strand
CTGCAGGGCTGTTTCTCTCACACTTTCTCACTCCTCTCTTACAGCTTCTGTGCAGCATTTTTTACCCTTTCTTAAATATGTTGTCACAGAGGTCCCACCAGCATCGGTGATGGACTCAGCTTTGGCCAGCACCAAGTCCATCCTGGAGGCAGCTGGAACTACTGTCTCTCTCTGACATGGGGGCAGCTCCTGGTGTCACAGAAGCTGCCCCTGCAGCCCCGCCTCTACCAAAACCTTGCCACATAAACCCAAAATAGGTGCCCACAAACCCGGTGAACCAACAGGACTACTTACATGTTTAAAGTTTGACGGTAGTGTGAACCCTTGTTTTATGTGATCAGGACCAGAGTTCTTAATCCCTTGCAGGCTTGAGCCTCTTAAGAAAATGATGTTTATAGTTCTTGTTTCTGGCCGTGTTCCATGTCAGACACCCTTATACACTACTTCTCTCCCTGCAAAGGAACAAATTTATGAGAAAGAAGATTGTTACAGAAGCTGTATCTCCCCCATATCTCAGCACCATCAGTGTGTGGTGGATGCTGTCCTCACATTCCCCTCTTGCAACAAGAGCCACCATTTACTGTCGTGCAGCATGTGCCCATTTTCCTTGTCTCAGTGCACTCCCACGTATGTCTTGAGGTTAGGTAAGACTGGAGTTCTCTTAGTGCACTAGTATTTGAAAGAAAATAGGGAGAAATATTGAGACAAAAAGTTGGTCATGCACCTAACCATAACCAGGTCCTGCACTAGATTACACTTAATAAACTCTTGTTATTTTAGTCATCTAAGCCAAAGAAAGAAAGCTTTCAAGATTCTTTTCAAGATACTTTCCAAGCATTCAGGAATTTCTCAACCTCAAACTTTCTTTCCCGCTCTATCTCTCCCTAGCTACATTTCTTTGATATTTAAGATACAGCCATGGTTTATTAGCTAGTGACTTCCGATGAATTGTAAATAACACAAGGAGGTTGTTGGAACTCCTAATGAGCATAAAGCCCAAGTATGTGTTTAAGCATATACAGGATTGAGATTCTGATCTGTTAGTGGTTATTTCTAAACTGTGGATGGAGTTTTTTGCAAGTCGTGAACAGTTGTTTTAAAGTTTATTGGGAACACTGTGTGAAAGAACGTTGCATATCCTCTGGTTTTGACCATTTCTGGCTTTGAAATGAACTTGTGATGATTCCTTGTCTATGGATTTTTTTTTTTCAGATGGAGCAAACATGTGATGATATAGATGAAATGTTCAGCAATTTACTTGGGGAGATGGACATGCTGACCCAGGTAAATAGTTCTTTTTTTTCCATCAAGATTTGGAAAATAGCTCTTACGTGTTAGAGAAAAGAGGCAACTTTTCTACATTTTTCATGTACTTCCACTCTGAATAAATATAGATACATTCTTTTTAAAAACCTTCAACTAAATTTCTCTGCTTGACATTGAAAACAAGCGGCCTGAAGAATAAGGTTGTATCAGTGCAGGCTAGATTGTTAAAGAGAGCTAACTGCTTATGAAAGATACTTTCTCAAAAAAAAACTCCAAATAAGCAGTTTAAATACCTCTGGACTCAGTCCCAAGAAATTGAAAGATTCTGTGAAAACAAGAAGAGTTTCAGTCAGAATTTTCAGGTGTGAATGCTTTGCATACATGGGTAAATCGGATGTAGCCTGAGTGTCAAATGTAAACTTTGGAAATGAAAGCAACATTTTGAATATATGCAGAAGAGTAACCTTTAGATATGACAAAATACTAAGTTACAGCTAGAGTGGCATTCAAGAATCTATAGAGACATTATTGCCGGTGCAGAATATACTCTTGAGAGGAAACTGTAAAACAGCATGATCTTATTTCTAAACCTATAGTCATGGATTACTTCCTGCAGAACCTGATGAAAGGAGAATTTTTATTTCTAAAAGAACATCCACAAAATCAATAAATTTTTTGTGTATTAATAAATGGCATGCTTGAAAACATCTATGCTGTCATCCTGGATTCTGTGTGTGTTTAATTGCTTACAGCCTCTGTTTTGAGGGGTCTTTCCTCTTGGTGAATCCCAGTGCTTGCCAAATTAAACACCAGTAATTCTGAGCCAAAGAATTAGAATTGTGCTTAAACTGTGTAAAAGCCAAGATTTCACATGACATTCTTAACTGTCAAATCACTATATTTTGTCCCTTGGTAGCCTTTCTGCTGTTTAAGGGCTTTTTATAACCATGCTTATTTATTTTTTTATACGTATGTATATAAAGAGGGAGGGGTTTAGGGTAATTTCACTTCATTATTATGCCTTGAAAGTTAACGAAAGACTGCTTGTGATAAATTTTACCTCCTCAGATTGGACACAGCACTGTTATGAGTGCAAGTGATGGAAAGAGAGTAAGAATGATTGAACCATAGAGAGAGTGAGCCTGTCATAAGAGTGAGCCTCTTCTCTCTCTGCTCATCAGTGCAGTACTGGGTGGGACGGGACATATTCCTAAGATGGAGACTGACTCCTCCTCCCTCTATAGTGCTGGCATCACCTCTTACCTCAACATTGTATGGAAGAAGGAGACAGGCATGACTGAAAGCCTGAAGACTTTCAGTTAACAGACTGGCATCCGTTCATTCCTTTAGACTCTTCATTTCCAAAATGAGACTGTAGATAGCTTTTCACCCTTTTTCACTGATCTGTCGCTTCCTAAAGTAAGTATAAATGGTAGAAGCACACAGAGATGCCTTCATATTTCATAACAAAGCTGAAAAATAAATGCAAATGCAGAATTGGGCTTTTCTGCTATTTCTGTGTACTTAAACTTTTTTTTTGACATTTTGATTGTTTTCTCTTTAATTTCCCTTTGCACGTACTTTTGGTTTTTTCTGCACTCTTATGGCAATTATGAGATGTTACAACTTCTTGTTAGAGTAGTAATGAAACTATTTCCTTTATGCTCTTACAGTCTGTTTCATCAATACGTTTTGTGCCCTCCCTTTTTCTCTCTTTTTTTTTTTTCCCCCCTCCGGCACTGTGAAGCTCTCTCATGTGCTTCATTTCTCCCTCTTCCCCTATTTATACCACGTCTATTTTTATGAGTGTATTAACACAGAAACCCTGTTTGAAGTTATCACTGCTTTGGTTTCCAGCTCTGTATACCTTCAGAAGAAACCAACATGTCCTGGGTGGGAAATAGGTAAAAAAAGCTGCCAAGAAAAACATTTGCATTAATTTTCTTGGAAAACCCCTGTCAGTTTCAGGCAACTCTAAAAAAATATAAATGCCTCTGGTTCAAATTGAGTATGACCACCAGTAGACAAACATCTCACGGGGATATTTGAACAAGGGTATAGCTTGTAGGATGTATGAAGTAATCCTTCCATTCTGCACAGCATTGGTAAGACCTCAGAAGCGAAGCCATGTCCAGTGTTAGCACTACATTTTGAGGAGAAGGAGGGTTGACTGGAGAAAATCCAGAGGAAAGCAATGAGAATGATGAGGAGAAGAAACATGACCTATAGGAAAAGATGGCACAGTGTAATTTAGTCTAGAGAAGAGGAGACTGATAACAATCTTAAAATACATCAAAGGCAGCATCTGAGCAGAAAGAAGTACTTGGTTCCTCATGTCTATGGAGGGTAGGTCAACAGGGAATGGTCTTCAGCTGCAGCAATGGAAGTTTAGGATGAGCATCACAGGAAAGGTTTGATGGCAGGAGTAGTGATCTCAGCAGTGAAGCAGTGGAAGATTGCCAGAGGTGATGCTGGAATTTATCTAATGGGAAGCTTTTTACATCAGGTTAGGTATACATTTTTTTCAGGTATGACCCGGGTGTAACTGACCTGCCTTAGGACAGGTGCGTGGTCTAGACACACCCTTGGAATTCCTTCCAGTCTTATCCACAGTGTTTGCTTATTAGAGCTATCACCTTCCTCACTGTGGAAGGGAAAAGGTATCTTTTTCTGTCTCCACTGTATGCACTTTTCCTAACTTGTGGAGCACTGGTTCCTTGCCTGCTTCATAAACATCAAGTCACAAACTAGGAATTGTCTATTTAACTGTGTAGATTTGCAGTTTCAGTTGCGAAGAGCAGCGTGTTTTTTTGTTTGTTTGTTGTGTTTGGTGTTTTTCTGCAAACAACATGAGAAAACAACAGCTAGGTTACACTTGTATTAGCAAATAAAGCACTCACCCTGCCCCCCTTCAAAAAAACTGAAAAACCGTCTGGCTTGATCCACTGTCTCTGTTAGAAACAGCCCTAGCCTCAGCTGTTCCCCACACCAAGCCTGGGTGTTGCCTGAGAAGAGTTGCAGTTGGCATGAGTCAAAATTGTGTTGAGAAGCGTGCAAACCATTAAACACTTGGTGTGATTGTGAGACAGTGCTTGAACCCTTGTCCTGGCCCTATTTAGTTTACCAATCTGGGCATAATCCCAGAAACTAATGTGTGTCATTCTGTTCCTTGAAGAAGAATCAATTTCATTAGACAAATTTAGGTAATTGATTTACAAATGTTAATGTCTTTAATAGTAGTTATGTCATCAGATAACTGCTTTTTTTTTTCTTCTACCTTAACAGAGTTTAGGAGTGGAGACTGTACAACCTCCATCCCCCAAAGTGTCCAACAATGAATGTAGCTTTGCAGTTGGTTTTAAAGATTTAAATGGTAAGTAGCTGAATGGACTCTTTCATGCTTTTTCTGCTTATTTAATATACCTCACAGCAATAAATGAGAAGAAAAACTTCAAACGCCCTTGATAAAAAAAACAGACCAAAACAAAACAAAAACTGTTTAGCTGGAGGGTGATGTATATTTGTGTCTCCATTTAGGAAACTTAAAAGGAGACGAATTTTTTTTAAAGGGACATTATTCAGTCTTGTATAGGAGTCAGACTTTTTAAAATATCTGAATGTAGAGGAAGAAACGAAAGTGAGAAGTCCCCCAAATTACTTTCTAAAATGAAACCTTTTAATGTAAAGATTTGACTTAATAGAAAATGGAGTTCCTCAGTCTGAGGTCAGAACTGCATAAGCATTTTTGTCCAGTGGAAGTACTGGCTTCAGCTGCTTCCACTTTACATTGCTTATTCTTATTCTGATTTGCACCGTCACTTTTGCACGTACAGCTGCTTGTTGAGGGTGCATGACAAACTGAATGAGCTAGTTTATCTGAGTGTAAAAAAAGAACCTTCTCTTTGGTTTTGTTTGTGGTTTTTTTCTTTTTACTGGGGGCTGGTTGTTTGCATTTGCATGAGTTGATTTTAACCTGTGTTTTTGTCCCAGAATCAGTTCACTATTAAGCTGTCTAATGCCCCTACCAGCAAAGTAAATAGAGGGGATCATAAGCCAACTTTCCCACTGAAAAGAAAAGCTTATGAAAACACTCTATTAGCGTAACAGATAAAGCAAACTGAGACGGTCTAGTGACATGTTCACACTTAGTCTGATGAATGATCTATTCTTTGTCGGACTCTATTAGCATTTTTGTGTATCTAGTTCAGCACTCTCCATCCCTTTCCAAAAATCCTACTTAAAGCTTTCCCAATTTGTGATATTTTTTTTTTTTAAGTCTAGATTCTTCAAAGAGATTTAAACCACTGGATCTGTTGGTTCTTAAAGAACCCTTCTCTTCTAGAAAGCTAAATCACCCTACAGGATATTATTCCACAGGATCTCTTACACTATGGATAGTTCAAACAACCAAAGAAGAAATTACTTGTGAAGCAGCAGTATAGGATTTTATCTTATTCTCTGACAGAGTGGAAGACAGAAAGCAAAAGTTACAATATTTCTATCTGGTTGATAAGATGCTTTTTGAAAAACAGACTGTCTTGTTTGTTCTTTTGCTTAAAGGATCCTCAAAACCCTGCGTATTACATGAGGTATGTCACAGACATTGATCACACAATTACTAATGTGCTACCAATGATATCACACAATTTCATGTGTCTTAGAACTCTATGATTCTGCTTCATATTAATTTTAGAGATGTAGAATAGTAGTAATATATGAAGATACTCTTGATCTAGGCCTCAGTTACATGGTTTGTTGTATGTTATACCAAAACTGGCTAAGCATTTGTGTATGTACGTAAGTAAATAGCCTAATGGGAGCAAATGGAATTTCTTGCATCCATATCACTAAGCATGTGCCTGGAAACCTTGCTGGATCAGGGCCAGGTTTTGTAACATCATAAGGGCCTGAGACTATCACTGAAAGCAAAGCTTCCTGTCATGTTTAATTTGTATTCCTAGAGTTCCTTGTACTCTGAACTTCAGTATGACCAGGTCAATGGCTATTCCTAAAATGTTGGTTTTCTTGAACCCATTTAAAATGTTGTTTCCCTTCCCATAACCCTTGTATCTTACAGTAACCATGCCTTCTGCAATTTAATCTCCACTGAACTGGAAATGTAGTGTTTTGCATTGCAGTCACTCTGACACTTTTGTGGTTCTCTTTACAGAATCCCTAAGTGCCCTAGAGGACAAAGACCTGGATGCTTTAATGGCTGATCTTGTAGCAGACATAAATGATGTTGAACAGAGAACTTTACAAGCCCAGAAAACAACTTCTGGCAACGAGCAAAGTACTGTCACTCAGCCTTCCACAGGCTTGGATAGTAACATTTATTCTAAATCGAGTCCCTATGTTATGATTACTGGACAGTTTGGGGATGACCTGCCCCCTCCACCTCCAGACCCTGATTTAGACCTTCCACCACCACCACCTCCTCCTGAGCCACTCACCCAGGTAAGCCTGGGTGGAACCTTTTTCTAAGAATTCAATAGTTCCTGTAATTTTGCAAGTGGTGTTTGACATTGGAACAACAGTGGATATCCCAGGCAGAAACACCTTGGGAAGATTCTGCAATGATGAAACATGCATGAAGTGGAGTGAGGATTTTCTGTTATTGTGGGCTCAGCAATTTCTGACTGTTCCTTGACCTATTGCCCATTCCTTTGGCTTTCTAATCATCATTTTGCTAGCCCAGGACAAGCATAAATCACTCTGCTCTTCTTGATCTTGTCTTTGAAGGGAAGTAATGAAGACCATCTGCAGTATGGGACAAATGCTCTTTAGTTAGGAAGTGCAAAAGTTATCAGTAGGTACTATTTATAACAATTGGCTTGCCTGTACACTAAAATGTCAGACTTAACCATAACCTCCTTTGTGTTTGTGTTTCTTGAAGAACTGTTTTAACAACTAAAATCAAATGTGGTATTTCTAGAAGTATTAGGAGTTAGTTTCTTTGTCATGAGGTTGTGGAGAGGGAGATAATGTAATAATTCTGCCCTGTCACAGCCCTGTGGGGAGAGTACGTGCATTAGAAGAGTGACGCAGCCCAGAAACCATGAATGTGAAATCTGAAAATATCTCTTTCAGTATTCATATGCATAATAACTGTGATGGAGAGATGTTTGCATTTATGGAATGGAAAGTTTTTAGGGAATGTGAAAAGTGCTCTGTCAGCCCATGTGGAACTGTACCACTCAGTTTTGCTTAAAACCACAGGCAATTCATTGCAGTTTAAAAGTCCACACAAACTGAATATGAATCACCTCAACATCACTGCTGCCCCTGTGTTTAGCATCATACAGCAGCCGTATTTAGTAAAAGGAACAGAAAATTTGGTAGGAAGAGGACCTTTTTGATTATGCAAAAAGTGATTCACCGGATAAAGCTTCATTTGGTGCATAGGACCTTGCAGTGCTGTTTGAAGAGTGAAAGTCATAAACAAGTGGGAGGAACTTCGCCATTTTTTTGTATCTCAAAGATAATAGTTAACTTCCTATCTTAAAGGAATATCAACATTTGCAAAAACAGTAGCTAGACAGCTTCAGAAGCTGAAGTCTTTTGTTTAACTAGTATAATTGATATAGAAGAGATGTTATCAAGGTAAGTTCTATCCATTGTCCTACAAATGTGTCCCCATCTTGATTTACACTCATGACCTTTAAGAAAGTACCAGGCTTCTAAACAGTCTGGTTTGGAAGCTGAGGAAGTATGGTCTGGAAGGGTAGCTGGTTAGGTGGGTGGAGATTGGCCAAACTGCCAGACTCAAGGGGTAGTAATCAATGGTTTGCTGGCTGGTAACAAGTGGGATCAACACTGGGGCTTGTATTCTTTAATGTTTTCATCTGTGGCCTGAGTGATGACAAATCATCTGCAGATATGCTGAAGATGCTTTTAATTAAGGGCACTGACTGACAAGATGAATGACAGAACTTCAGTGCAGGGGGACCTTGAGAAACGTGAGGAATGGGCCAGCAAAACCCTCAGAAACTCAGCAAAGTACAAGGGCCTGCACCTTGTGTGGAATAACCCCATGCATTTGTACAGTTTGGGAGGTGACAGGCTGAGCAGCAGCCTTGCTGAAAAGGAGATGGCATCCTGGTGGATGCCACACTGAATAAGAACCATGAGTGCAAGGTTATCTCAGTATGGGAGACTGGCCTATGTTGGGAGGAGCATGGCCAGCAGACTTGAGGGAGCCATTATTCCTTTCTCTTGGCACTGGTGAGGCTGCAGCTGGAATACTGCATCCCGTTACGGATGTGGAGATACTGGAAAGCATCCAGCAGAAAGCTACTGGGATGCCAGGGGCATGGAGTGATCAGGGGCCAGCGAGGACAGGCTGAGGGAGCTGGAGACTCTTTAGTCTGACAGAGGACGCTGGAGTGTGATCTAATGACAGCCTAAGAGCACCTAAAGGGTAGCTACAAAGCTGGAGGAGCCAAATTCTTCCATGGTAGTGTTAGGTCACATAACAAGGGTGAACAGCTACGTGTTGTAGCTTTGTAGTTCCAGATGGGACATTAAGAAAACCTTTTCCATTTCAAGTGGTGGTGTAGTACTGGAACAGGTGACCCAGAGACATCACAGATTCTCTTTCTTTGGAGGTTTTCCAAACTTTGCCAGGCAAAATCATGGCTGACCTGATCTAGTGTTGGTGACAGTCCTGCTTTGGACAGGGAGCCAGACTACAGCCCTCCAGACCTCTCTTCCAACCAATGTTTATATGATGCTGTGATCTACAGCTTGCTGAAATCAACAGTGCTGCACAGTTCTTTCCCTTGAGTCTTGTACTGAGCTAATTCTCTATTAGCTGGCCTCCTGCATTACCCGAGGGTCAAACAAGACTTTACAGTGAGAAGAGGATATACTTGCTAAACAAAACTGGAATTTTGTATGCAAAAATGTAGCTGGAAGTCACTTCTGTCTTCCTCAAAGTGTTCTTCTGAGATTGTGTGCCGAGTTAAATCTCTAGCAGTGTTTTCCGGTCTCTTTCCAGATATAAGGACAGGGCAGAGAAGGATGGGAATGGAAGGTAGAGGCATTTCTAAGGAACCTATCTGCTGTAGTTGATTTCCTCATTAAGGCACTGGTTCTGCTTTCTCCTGTAGCCCTTGCCTCATTTTCTGATATAGGTTGTATTCAAATACTGATGGCATACCTATTGTGTGACTTACTGTCCACAAAATTGCCTATAGGGCTATTACACAAGTTGTAGTGCAAATGATAGAGGTAATAATTGTTTAAAATTAATATAGAAAGAACTGATTTCAAATTAGTATTTACTGTCTCAGTATTTGCTTTGATATGATATTTCTGTTCGGTAGAATGAAATGCAGCTGTAAATGGAATATATTTTGGTTCATCAAAATCCGTGTTCCTGTTAGCCAGGACTCTTGATAAGTGATTCTTGAGCCAGTCAAGGCTGACGTTTTGTTTAACACTTCTGGTTGTCTATGGTGGAATAAGAATAGTGTTCGTTATTCCCAGTGCACCTGTGGTATGAAGACTCTATTCTCTAACCTTTAACTGTGCCAAAATTGACAAGTACAGCCTTTTTTTCAGGGAAACATAGAGCTGTCTCATAAGTTTCCATCTACTCTGATGTTTCTTTTTAAAACTGTCCTTAAGCTAAATAAGGCTTCGGTATTTTCTGTGACATTATCTGGATAACTTTATTGTGCTTCTGTCTGAAGGTCCAGAAAATGTGGTTATGATACTGCAGTGGGAAAACAAATCTTCTACCCTGCCAAAGCATTTCTTTAACAGTGCTAAAATTTTGCATCTGACAGTTTGTTTACTTTGCATCATTTTCATTTTCAACATTAAGACAGACAAAGGTTATGAAAACCTGAAGGCTCTCAGGTGAGAGCTCTGTTGCACAGATTTGTACAATGTGTGAATTCTATTCTACACAGGTTGGACGCAGGTGAAGCCCGAGTTATACCTGCCTAAAATTTTCAGCAGAAAGCCTGCCTGCACCATGCTCAGCCACTTTGGTTAAGATGCTTTTCCTGCTTCCTGCAGAGAGATGTTTTGAGATGGTAAGGGGAGGGCCATAGTGTGAGAGGCTGTGGGCTCTTCCCTCTGTAGAAAAGTCAGCCTTACTGCGAAATCCACTTTTGTCCAACAGCTACTGTTCAACTACAGAAGCTGTTTTTGGATTCTCAAAGTTAAGCATCTCTGAGCTGCAGCAATGCAAATTTCCACACTTGTGGAGAAAAAAGAGATTTTTTTAACTGATTGCCTAATATTTGTAGTGGAGAATTTGACAACAGCAAACATGCTTGAAGCCATCTTTTTCAGGTTGTACACCTCACCTTGTGTTTTTGACATCCTAAAGGATGCTGGTATCCTGGGGAAGCAGTGATAAACCATAAGATGTTTAGTTCAGTGAAAGGGATGTCAGTCAGGAGTAGTTCCATTATGATTTAACCTGCCTCAAAGTTTGGGATGAATAAGATAACCTTCTTAGCCTTACTTAACAAGAAGCATACCTAATGTGTTGTGTCTTTTCAGGAAGAACGAGAGGCACAGGCTAAAGCTGACAAGATTAAACTTGCACTGGAGAAACTGAAGGAAGCCAAAGTTAAAAAGGTGAGCCTTTAAATAGTGCAATGCTACCATAAGAGCTACCAGATAAGTATCTATTATCATTCTTCTCAATAATAAAGTTCTTACTGAAGTTGCTAGGCTTCTTCATATTTTGTCTGTAACTTGAGACACCTGAAGATACTCTGTGGAGCTGTCTTCTCATCCACTTGAAGAGAAGTCTCTGGGAGAATGCTACATCTGAGGGACTTACTTTTAAGAGGACTTGGAATGCTCTGCCTCTTTTTTTTCCAGTGCTGGGGCAAAGCCTACTGTTCTGCTAGGTTGCTTTAGAGAAAGTGGAATGTACATAAAAATGTTGCTTACTTTTGCTGTGCCGATTCCAGAAGTATTAAACTTTTCTTCTACAGTGGAAGTGGATGTAGCTAATCCCAATTAAATTAATGAGGGTCTTCTTGCTAAATCTTTTCACAGCAATATAGTAATGTACAAGGATAATAGAAATTTTTTTAGACCAACAAATTAAAAAGCTTCCAGCCAGAGTCTGCACAGTGCTGCAGTGTGACAGGTAATTATGCCCACTCATCCTAAGCTAGTGTTCTAGCTGAATTCAACAGAAGCTGCAGATGTTCAACTCTGATGTTCCTCTGAAAAACGGGTGTGAAGAAAAAACAATCATGACTTTTCAGTGTTGCTCAAATAGGAGATGAGAAGTGCTGGAGATCAGAGCCCACGGGGCTTCCAAGAAGAATAGAAGCTTCCAATAAATTTGGGGGTGTCCAGACTTGAGATGGTTCCCACAGAACAGTTTACGTTCATGTGCAAGTGCCACTTCTGAAGAGAATGAGTTGGGAGGATTTCGCCAATGTTGTCTTTGGAAAGCTCTATAACTAAACTTATGGCTGCTCATTGGTCACCTTCTTTTTCTTGCAATGTTAGCAACTCTCCTTTGGGAGGAAACAAAACTTTATTTTGAAGACTTTTTTTTGTTTCAGTTTTTTTTCCACCATGAATATTTGGAACCATAGGGTAGAAGGAAGGGTTAATCTTCTTGTGGCTCTGTAACTATAATGAAATTACTATGTCATTCTTGAATTCTAAATTGACTAAATAATTGTCAAGAAAACTGGTCTGCTCTCTTTTACTGAAAGTGGAGGGCAGAAGCCAGGGAGGATGGTGAAAAGCAAGCTCATAGCCCTGGACTTCAGGAGAGCCGACTTTGGCTGCTTCAAAGATCTACTTGGAAGAGTCCCGTGGAATAGGGCCCTGGAAGGAAGAGGGACCTAAGAAAGCTGGTTAATATTCAAGGATCAGCTCCTCTAAGCTCAAGAGAGTTCCATCCCAGTGAATGAAGTACCACAAAGATTATTAAGGAACTGAAGCATCTCCCATGTGAGGAAAGGCTGAGGCAACTGGGACTGCATAGCCTAGAGAAGAGAAGGCTCCAGAGGGATCTTGTCAATCTATAGAAATGCCTGAAGGGAGGGTGCAAAGAGGATGGAGCCAGACTCTTTTCAGTGGTGCCCAGGGACAGGCCCAGAGGCAATGGGCACAGACAGAAACATGGGAGGCTCCCTCTGAACATTGGGAAACACTTTTTTATTGTGAGGGTGCCTGAGCACTGGCACAGGTTGCCCAGGGAGGCTGTGGAGTCTCCATGCTTGGAGATAACCTAAAAGCCATCTGGACATGGTCCTGGGCAATGGGCTCTGGGCTCTAGGTGGCCTGCTTGAGCAGGAGATTGGACTGGATGACTTCCAGAGGGCCCTGCCAATCTCAGCCCTTCTGTGATGGAAGTTGCATGCATGTTTTTGAGCAGTCAGTTGTAATCAGACAAAAATACCCATTTTTCCACAGTCATCTTGTAGATTATACATATACAACATTTCTTTTTCTCTATGATCAGCACTATGGCTCAGTTGCTTGTTTCAGAGAGGAAGATACTTGCAAGAGTTGCAATCAAAGCAAGTTCACATTTCTTGTTACATTTGCTTTTACTTTTCAGAGATAGTGTAGATTTTCTCTTGGGGATCATCACTCTCTGCTTCTACCTACCAAAGCTGCTTATGCACACATTTTAAAATAAGGAGCTATTTAAACAAGATTGTACGGAGAAGCCCTCCCAACTCGCCAGTTCTGTTACAGTTTCCATGTACAGATCCTGTAGTCAAATTTTCTTCTGTTTTCAGTACTAATGGATCATTTAAAGTACTTTCCTTACAATGTATTTGCAGTTCTTTATCATATTTTATGTACTTCAGCATTTTCTTGCATTGTTCCTCTCTGAAAAAATGTGCACACTGTATCTTGTTTAACAAATACTTCATAATATGAAGAAATAATGTGTGTCTTAGGTTAATTTGGTCAGTATAAGAAACTCATCTGTTTGCTTATTCATGGGTGTTGGACTACCGCCATCTTAGTACAATCCAATTTCAGGTTAGTCTGTTGGCATGGCAAGATTCTTCCATTCTTTTTGTCATCGAAAACAAAACTTTTCACATTTCTAGCTTGCATTAAGGACACTCTGTCCTTTTGTACTTGGTTTCCCTATCAAACATTTTCCTTAATTGCACATCTAGCAGATTTAGAGCAGAGATTAAATTCTGCTTTTTCTCCATAGCAATTTCACTTTTCCTGAAGTCATGCACAGGACAAGGTTCAATTTGCTTGTTTGAGAAAAGGTCTTTGTTTTGGTGGCCATATAATGTGAAAGCTTCCAAGCTGTTTATTCCCTCAGCTCACTGCGGAACAGGGTGCCTTTGAATCAGTAATAACCTTCAGCCTTAATCTTTCTTATCTGCATTAGCAGGTTCAGACTAGTCTTTTACTTGCTTCTGGAATTAACTGACTTCTGTGATTCTGTACTCAGCTTGTTGTCAAGGTGCACATGTATGATAACAGCACAAAGTCACTAATGGTGGATGAGCGTCAGGTGACACGTGATGTTTTAGACAATCTCTTTGAGAAAACCCATTGTGACTGCAACGTCGACTGGTGTCTGTATGAAATGTACCCAGAGCTGCAAATTGGTAAGTGGCATAGTGACAGAGCATGTAACAAATGGATATAGTGCATCCTATGCTATTGGTAATCTTGAAAAGATAATTAACAACATTTCTTCTGCCTGTGTGTCCACTGGTGTTGGAACATCACAGTCTCTAAGCTGAGGGATGCTGCGGGAATGTACTTGGGCTGTTCTTGCTGTAGAAACAAGTGTTCCATTTATCTGTGCTGTCACTGCAGAAGGCTCCTTGCCCACCACCATTTCCGTTATTCTGTTTTACACAAAATGGAAGGACCATGTGGATTTCACTATGTTTATCAAGGCAGTGACAGACCCAAACACACCAATGCTCGACTCCACTCTCTGAAGAGAGGATGAAGTGCTGAAGTGCTGTCAGCAGGCTGTTAGATACTGGCCAAACAAATGCTGTAATTAAACAAGACTGTCTGAGAAGTGTTTCTGTCATTTCTAATGCTTTTCACGTGTGATAGCCGTTTTCTTAAATGTAGTTGTGAACAGGCTATCGCTCTTTGATGAGGCTGTAGCTCTACTGGTGGTACCTTATGATTTCGGAAGTAACTAACCTGGCCTCCAGGTATCTGGGAAACAGCTGTGCAAAACTTATGTATTGTTTGGTGCAGCTTAATGAGTTTTGTTTCAAAAAGGCTTCAAATGGAATATTTTCTAATTGTGAGTTATTTCAGAATCTTTTTATTGTCCAGGCTGCAGACGTATTCACATCAAAAGGAAAATTGCCATAACTTTCTTCCAGGGTTGCTTTTGACCCAGAAAAATGGGAAGTTGTCAAACATGCTTTAGCATTCTTAGTTTACAGACTCCCAGCAGAGATGTAAAAATACACAAATAAAGTTAAATATCAATATTGCACTTTAAAAAAGCCTCAGGAAATCATCCTGCTAAACTAAAACAAAGAAATGCAAAAGTAGCTGGGAAAAGCCTGACTGCTCATGAGCAAGGAGATACTCGTCTGCTTGTAAGAATGGCAGAGATATGAACTGCCAATCCGTTCTTTCTACTCCTTTAAAATGATACATGAAGCAACATAGGTGCATTCTTTTGTACCTGCTTATCTTAACTAGAGAAAGACTGGAAATATCATTAGACCATAGAAATATCACAAATGTCAGAATAATTTTAGAGTGTTTTGTTGTCTTTGAAATTTGCTCCCTCGGGTCTAGTGTGACTTGGGCAAACGTTTCTGAGTGTTAAGATGACAGTATGTAAACAGATTGTTTTCTGAATCTCCATAATAATTAAAAAGAGTGTACCTGTGTTTCTTCATAATCAGGATAGACATTTTTAATTCCCCACAATTAAAACTACAGGCATCAGGGAGATCATATGCTACAAACATTGGTGTTAATGGTTAGACTTTTTTTTTTTTAAAGTAAAAATTACTTGTGTTACTTTAATCCCAGCCAATGCTAGGTGCTTTGGGTTAGGGTTAGAGTATTGATATAGTAAGCATTTACTCTCATAATGAATTAAAACTATTTTAAAAGCCAGGACAGAATAAGAGTAGGGAAGGAAATAAATCAGTAGCTGGTTCAGGAAAAAAGGAAAAGTCTGTGAACTCCTCATGCAGAGGTCTGTCACCAGGTGCAAATCAGCTGGGAATGGAACCTTTTTGTTTGTAGAAGGGAATTTTAATACAGATGAAATGGTATATATTCTTTCTTCTGCTTCCAGTGCACAGTAACATTTTGTTCAAAATCAAAACAATGTGAACTATTCTTTATTTTTGTCAATATACTTCTTGGCAGTTCTAGATAGTTCTGTTACCATCAGCATGCTTAGAATACAGGCTTTCCTGCCCTTTCCTTTTCTTCTTGCTTTCTATGTTAGTATTGAAGAGAATAAAATTATGTTTACTTTAAGAAGCAAATCTGAGCAGCAAATATTTCAGGCTGAACTGAAAGTCCAAGCTAGTTTTATGTCAGAAGATCCTTGACAGAATATCTTATATATACTGTCATTCTGAAAAATTTATTGCAAATAAAAGAAACTACAGTTTTAGATTAAATACTTATTAAATATTACAAATAATCTTGGTAGTGAGATGGTGATATAACACTGGACTGTACATACCAGCATGTGTTTTGCAATAAGGAGTATCACCTTATAATAGGCATCCAGATTTTACTTTTTTTTTTGTAACAATAAAGATAAAAAAGACCCTCCTGAAGACAGTAAGGTCATACCTTATATCCAAGAAAAGCCTGGTACTGGACGTGAACAAAAGTGTATGTGGCAAAAATTAGTGTTAAATAACTAGTGTTATGACCTGAGACTTATTTTATGGCTATTCTGGACTGTAAGATACTGTTTACCCTTCAGATCATTACTTGGGTTTTATGCAGTGTTTTATATTTCCAATGCATTGCAGAAGTATCAGTTGCTAAATGAAAAGTGTTGTGTTGCTTGTGGTGTTATAAGTTACTGTGTATATGTGAACTGGCCCTGAACCTAATGTCATTCTGTGAATTTAATGAATTCACAAAATTTAGTTTTGATGGGACATCCTGAACCCTTGTCAAAAGTAACAAGAAGTGTTAAAAAACGCCTACAAAATGTATGCTTTATTATCTCATCTCATACTAGGCCAATTTAGGCCACTGAAAGATGTGATCACCACAGACCACCGAAATGGGAGTAGAGCTGTTCCTCGGGAACTGCCAAATTCATACTGAAAATTGGTGCGGAGTGAATTCCCTGCCCCAATACTGAATTTGTAGAAAATGCAGTTTGTGTCCTTCCAAAATCACCTGTTCAGTTATGCTCAATTCCCTTTCCTTCCAAAGGGAGTTTGTGTGACTGTTTAGCTACTTTATACAAGTGAAACAGCAGAAGAAGAGATCAGAGTTACCTAACCACAGCATACCCTGTGGCTTTCCTGGGTGGAGGATCTGGGTTCAGATCAGTTCAGGAAGGGAGAGGACTGACAGTAGGTCTCCCACATCTCTGATCAGTTTTTTAACTCCAGCGATGCTGGGTGAAACAATAAATCTTCACATCAGTTCTCAGTCTGTCTTCCTATTTCCTCTGTTTTGCTATTTCTGTTTTTATTTAAAAAAACAGTTGCTTGAAACAGAACATTTTGTTTTCAGTGCACAGAATTCTTCCTCCTGACATAAAGCAATTTTTAATTTGTTCCAGTAAGTAAAAAGACAAGGAAATAAGTTTTTATTATTTTTTGAATTTCATTAGCCAAAGTGAACATATAGCCCCCTAGTCATACTGCAAACCTTAAAAAACACAAGCAAACAAAAGCAGAAAGCCGCTGAGAGGCATAGATGTAACCATCTGCTCCTAGTGGGTCACCGTTTCCATCCTTTGCAGTCTTTGGGCAACAGCACAGAGATGCAGGAGGAATCCAGGAACATGCCAGAGCTACATAAGGCATCTTCTGTAGCTGATTTGCCCGTCCACATGATACTGTTTTCATGTGGTTTTACTGCCTTCTGTGCAGTGAAAAAGAGTGCTGGGCTGTCCAGCTCTGAGCAAACATGAGATAATGATTACATTCTTACAGAGGAATTTCTGCAGCCTCAGGAGAGGGGAGAGAGGGTTTGAGTGTCTTACATTACCTTTTCTGTCTCTCCAGAAAGGTTTTTTGAAGACCATGAAAATGTTGTTGAAGTGTTATCAGACTGGACTCGAGACACTGAGAATAAGATTCTGTTTTTGGAAAAAAGTGAAAAATATGCTTTATTTAAAAATCCCCAGGTAAGCTAATATGGTATTTGGGTAAGAGTCTAAAATTATGTCATTTAGTCTGTATGCTGCCCATTGCATTGTTGAGTTACTTTCAGCTCTGTCAGTTCGGAACTAGAGAAAGCAAAACTTGTACTTTCAACCAAAAAAAACCCAGAATGTTGAATGCAAGGATTTGAAAATTTGTGCTTTCTGTTCTTTTCTGGTATTATTTTAAAGTCCCATCTGCAGTGGTAAAAAATGAAGCATGTAGTTCTCCACTGGTACAAGGTGTTGCTTAGGCACAGCTCTTGGAAGTGGGGTGAGGTGGCACAGTTGTAAAAACCTGGCCTTTGTCGTTACTACAGTTTCACTATTTCTACTGATGAAAATCAACATTTCCTTGAAGTTCCATTTTTTTGCCAGTTGTACATGGAATTCCATAAAGAGTATGTTGAGTACTAGAGAGAGTTTATCTGGATTTCATTTAGACTGGGGAGAAGAATTGGGTGAACAGTAACTTGTGCACATTAACTATGTAAAAAGAGGATCTGCACACTGACTTGCGTCAAATTATTCAGGATAGGTGTATACACAAATGATTTTATTCAGCATTGCCCAAAAAATGAGTCAAATATATAATTTGGCTGCAAATCTCACCAAGCTGCTCATTAGGAAGTTGTTTTTTAGAATGAGCGAGTGTTTCAAATAAAACCCACAGAGAGGAAGTTTCCTTCATGGACACAACAAGTATCCACAGTCAGGGAACGAAAACTTATCCTGCAGTGTACATGGATTGATGTTGATTTTGAATATGAAACAGCAAAGCCAAGTTTGGGAGTAAAACGTATGTGATGGCTCGAGATGTCATGCTTTCTAATGCACATTTACATTCAAACCTCTGCCACTAGATATGTTTGAGTGATTCATACACTAGCAGTGTTATTTGGGCAAACGGCTTAGGGCAAGGCTGTGAACCTCCCATAGGACATGAATTTTTGATGAAGATCCTGGGCATTTGGACTGCAATGCACCTTAGAAGTAAACATGACCTAAACCAAAACCAGAATAAAAGTGTAGCATTGTTCTCCGATCTCAGGACATGCTGAGCTGATCGGATGTGTCCGCAACCCTTGAGCTTCAGCCCCTCTGTGATAAGCTCTAAAATGAACAGCCTAAGGAAACTGGATCAGTTGTGGCTATCACACTATTGAAATATTTTGCCAGTAATAAAGTCTAACCATCTGTCAGGCTTAGTAAATTCGAACATTGTGAGACAGGCAGAATAGTACAGTCATATCGGCCGTTTGCCTTTTTGGCAGAAAATAATCGGTGTTGTACAGACAGAGCTCACACTGGATAATGAAACATGGTAAAATACATGATCTGGAACCAAATGGAAATGCTGGGTTGGTGGGGGGCAGGGTGTAGGATTACATAATAAGCTACTTGTGGAAATTATGGTGTAACCAATGGGAAACTGAAATCCAATGCTCTGATACTGTATTCTCAGTATAGTCAGCCTCCTCCTCTCCTAGCTCAGTCAAGGTTGCCTTGTAAACTCATTTTGTGAATACAGAAATTGCAGAATGCTTGTTTTGACACAGCTAGTTGTGGTAATGCAGCAGCGGTTGGATTCCTTGTTGGTCTTATTTAGTGCTCGTTCTGTCAGAGGTTGTCTGTGGAGATCTCAGAGTTTTGTAACTTGCAGATATTTTTCTGGGAAAAAAAAAGAGGCAAATTCCAAAGGTGCCCAGGTGCCTACAATTTATTCTTAGACAAATTAGCGATACAGAATCTTAGTGATAAAAAGTATTTGTACTAGTGATACAAAGCAATTAAATGCTTGAAAAAAATCTTATTATAAAGATGTCGAGATGCATTGCTGAAACAAATGGACCTCTGGAGAAGCACTATAACCTGTGCCAATATTCATTGTTTCTTTCTGTGAACTGGTTATATATCTGGCATAGATTAAGCAACAGTTAATTAAACATGTTTCATTTTCTAAGGAGGAACTGAGGTTTTGAAGTGCAGGATTTATCCTCTATG
>Ga0181612_129857_pt1 | contig 19592 bp, 12 predicted proteins | sample HoacroProtozoa21_FD_119630 | JGI IMG/M metagenome (GOLD analysis project Ga0181612, IMG submission 119630) | Hoatzin crop microbial communities from Cojedes, Venezuel. Combined Assembly of Gp0051906, Gp0051904, Gp0051908 | reverse complement strand
TAAGCTACTCTTTGAAGGGCACATTTGTTAAAAGCAAGCATCATGACCAATGCACAACAGCTTGTTTTCAAAGTGAGATGAGAGGAAGTAATTACCATGACCAGACAATGGTTTTGTCAGATATAGGCAAAGGAAAAGGCAGACACTATAAAATTATTTCATAGGAGCTGATCAGTCAGGAGAAAAGTTGTAACAGTGTATTTCATTATATTTATTTTCTTTGCAACAATCATGAAATTGCAGGCAACGAAGGAGAGGCAATGTACTCAGAATGAACTGGGTGGTATAAGGACTCTGTACTCTCTTTGTAAGTAAAAATAAACCATGAGATTTAAAGTTTAAGTTCCACTTTTTTAATCAGCATACACGTTCTGTTACTTAATATGCTGGCTGCTGTCCCACCCATAGATGTTCAGAAATGCTAATTTCATGTCAAAAACGTGGCTACCTACTGTGTAGCAATATAGGAGAAACAGCCCTTGGTTTCTGAGCAGAGATCTCTACTTTATGAGGAAATATCCTTAATTATTTTAGACCCATACTCTCTTTTTTCCTTGTAAGTCTCTAATTTTCCACATAAAAGTGTGAAATCTGTGAAGTGGAGATAAATGGAGATCCTTTTCCCCTGAAAAGTGTACGCTTTTACCTCTAAGCAAAACTCTGCTGGACAACGTACTCTGATTTTAAATGTGGAAAGATTTACATTTTTCTGGAGACTTTTGTGGGCAAATTCAATGCCAGGTTAGACTAGAGAGTGTGTGCTGTGACCGTTCAGTGGAATTGGCCTTTCATGCGTGTGGTGGCCACTTGATCCAGCTGAGCAGTCCAACTTGAGAACTCCTACTGGAAGTTATGCATAAAAAACCCTAAGAAAATAATTAATTCTTGCCTGCTATGGAAATCTGTGGTTACATTCAAAATACTAATTGTCAGGCTTCATGCAGTGAAAAAGTCCTTTGCTAAATTTGATATTTAAAATTGAAGTTGGTTTTATGTTTACCATCCCAGGGAAATAGTTCTGCTGCAAATGTGTCACCAACATTCCTCACAATTTAACTCCTAATATTAAAAGTAATTTAAAACTAAGCAAGGCAAATGCATTGATGCTTGCAAGAGGAAAGGTGCTGGATTTTCTTATGTTGAACTTTGGTTGGAATAGGATTTTTTCCATGCAAGTTTTGAGGACTGTAGGAAGACCACTAGCTAACCCTTACTCATAGTGCTAGACATGAAACAACGTTTATATGTAAGTTCTATGTCTCCCAAAAGATCTCATATAGTCTTGCTAAGAGAAGTTTGATGTGGCATATCTTTAAATTACATGAAACCTCAAAAAAACAAAATGAGAGTTATCCCCTGTAAGAAAAAAAGTTGATAGTTTAGCTTATTCTCTGTGCTAAATTTAGAAAGATTTGACACTATATGGTCAAAAATTATGTTTTTCTAATTCATATTATCTTGAATGTTTCTACTAAGTTAGCCATAACTGGCTCATTAAGCAGATTGCTCCAGTGTCTACTGTTCTTGCCATCACAAAATGTGTTCTTTTTAACAAATTGGATGTATCCTTTTATTGTAACTTTATCCTTCATTTTATTATTAGTATCCAAAAAAAATAGTGCCAGTTATGAAAATATTCGCTGTCTTATTGTATTACTCTTGAAATATTTACACAGTGTTAAGCCACGTATTCATCTCATTTCAGTATTGTTAGACTGCCCATTAAACATAGCATTAACAAGAGTAAATTCATCTGCTTAGGATGTGTTAACGTCCCCAAAGCAGGAGTTCCCTATTTCTGCCTGACTATTTTCAGCTTAGTGTTGGTATCATATTTAAACAGCTGCAAAGTTAGTTTAGCTTGGATAACTTTTAAAGGGAATTGGGTGGAAAAAAAAAAGGAGAGGAGGCTATTTCAAAGTTGTTTTGACTTAATGACCACTTTAATTCAATTGTTTTTACAGACAATAAACAGGACTGAAGAATGTCGGTCTGAAATCTTTGCCTTGAATGGAGAAACTTCACTGAACAAGAAGTTGGCTTCCAGTTTGCACAGGCGTCAAATGAATGCTTTTTTTTTCTACCTTTCCCAATGAAAACAAAACAGTGTTTTTATGTGCTGTGCAAATGGTTCCGTCATGTAGTCTGACAATTTTATTTTTGCTATTTTTTTTTTTTTTTAACTACAGGAAAAACCCAGAGGAAAAACGCTGGGTTGACATTTCATCTGGACGAACATTTGAATTCAGAATTTACCTGGAGGCGTAGCTAGAATTTTTTTTTTTTCTTAAACAGAAAAACTGATGATGTCAAGAGGGAGCAAGTTGAGATGAAAACCAATTGTCTTCCTCAAAAATTAAGCTACTCTTTTTCTCTCATTTTATTTTTCTTCTTGTTTTAAATCTAGAGTGTTTTTTGTTTTTTTTGTTTCTTGTTTTTTTTTAAAGAAATGTTTAGGTAAGGTTTATCTTGAATCTTAATTGCCTTAATTTTAAGGACGTCAAAGGCTCTCAAAGCAAGCTGTCAACGTCTTGTTAGAAAACCCGAGAATGAATTGAAACTGCTCACACCGGTGCTGGTGCAGAAGTTTAATAGACTGAGTTTTTGGGGTGAACAAAAAATAAACTGTACAGTTTAAAAGAAAATGATTTTCTTCTTTTGAAGAAAAGTTGATGATAAAGGAACTGTGGCAACTGAAAGGATTGGAAAAATGCTGGGACTTTTATGAACTTTGTCTTAAGTGTTGACAGAAAAAATTCTAGAAGGCTAAAGCATTTTACAGTAAAGTTATTGAATTGAGAAAAAAACTTGCTGCATTATGGAGAATGCAGGAGTTTTTTCTTGCAGAATGCAGATTTTTTTATTTACAAAGCGTGATCGCTAGCAAAAGCATTAGTGCTTTTTATCTGCAGTCTTTTTTATGAGCTTTAAGAAGTTTTTAGTCTGCTTTGCTTGTCACATTGCAAAAACCTAGCTTAAGAGCATTAAAAAAAACTTAAGTAGATAGGAGCTTATGGTCAAAAAAGTGCAAAAAAAGCAATAGATAGAAGAAATTGTTGACAATTTCTGTAGTCTTTCCTAGTTGTGAACAAATGCAGCCTATGGATGGCCTATTTTATACCAAAGACGAAGTGACACCCTAACGCAGTCCAGAAGATAGAGGTTTTTTTCTTTTTTTATCTTTATTTGACCTACATGGCCGGACCAGTTCTTACTTTCTTGTTTGTTTAAACTATCTTCCACTGGTGTCTTACATACTGCATATGTTTATAGTGAAAATCTCAGAATAGTTGGTATTAGAAGCTTGTTGGTGGTGTGCTTTGGAGAACATCCCAAAGCAAGGGGGAGTGGGTTACCAACTAATCTGTCCAGGTGGGCTTTAATTTTGATCAGTTTTCCTGTTGAATTGCCTGATCTTTGGTATTTCTACTGAAACAACAGTCTTCCTTCTGAATTCCGACATACTTCAGATTCATTTTTTCACCTCAGTCTTTGTCATCGTCCAGCATGCATAGCCACCTAAATTCTGCATTTGTTTTTCAGTGGTGTGTTTGGATTGCCAGGTCGATGCAAGAGAAAGCAAACTTGATCTTTGTTCTCATTTTAGCTCTCCCATACAAGCAGAAAATAACTTAGTACTGTCATACAGGCAGGAAGTTAAAAATTGTTCTTCCCTGCTATGATTTCTGTTGTCTTAATATGTTGGCTGACAATCACTAATTAGTATGAATAGGCAAAAAAAGACACCAACTAAATTGAATTCATTGAAACCTTTTTTAGGAATGACAGTCATTTTCCACAGAGAAATCTTGATTATGGCCCTTACTTTTTCCAAACGAACAAAGAATTGAAAAAGGTGAGAAGCAAGTCAAAAGATGATTTTTTTTCATGAAGGAGGCAGAAGAGAAGCAGCATCTAAATACATACATACACACACGTATCTATATGTAAAAATTAAACCAAACGTATTTAAACTTCTTTCTGTCCAGAAGAGAGGGGAAGCTTCATCACATTTATTGTGGTGCATTAGAGACAGGGTATCCATTAAAAATAATGAAATTAAAACATATATATTGGATCAGTGTGATTCAGCTGCCCGATTCTAAAAAGAGACCTATGTTTCCCTAACCTGACTTTTTTTGGGGAAAAGAACACAATTATTTTTTTAAATTGATAAAACAAGGTTGTATATTTTAACGTAATGTGGGGGGGAGGGGGTTTCCCAAGTAAATGGCTGCTAGATACGCAACATAGAAAAGAGAGAAATGGGAGTTCACATGGTTCTTCACCATAAGAAGAGGGTCTGATTTTCAGAAGTGGTAAAACTTCTGCTTTCTCCAGGGTAGTTGTTGATATTCAGCACTTCTGAAAACCAGATGATGCCAAAGTAAAAGAAGAACAACATCCACAACATGTTTTTGATTCAGAAAAAAAAAAATCTCTTTCTGTTTCACATACTGTCTCATTACTTGTTGCTTTTTAAGAGTGGCACTTGAATTTTATCCTCAGATAAAGGTTCCCTCTTTCTTTGGAGGGCATATGAGGGAAAAAAAAAATCAATCTAGCCTTATTTTCTTCCTTTCTACACGTACTCTCTTTCTGTCTCTCTCTGAATTCTTTGTACAAATAGAGATAACCCCAGGCACAAGTCAGTTAAATATGACATAAACACATTTGTTTTTGTGTTAGTTCTAATGTGACACACAAAAAGTCTCATTTACTATCAACAATGAGGCTACAAGGTAGCTACCATGTGGCTGATGAATATGCTGAGGTACCTTCTTGTTTCTATTCAGAACTCTGCTGCTTTATTTATACATTCAGAAACATTTTTCTTATTTTTTTCAGCAAAGTGTTTTTTATTAAGCCAGACAGGCAACACGATATCACGATGCCTGTCACTTTAAAGTATTTCAAGTGCATTCTGTATTAGAATTGTTCCCTTTTTTTTCCATGCTATAATGTTTAGTAGTGTTTGAAATCAAAAGAAACAAGGCAAAGAAGTAGAGGAAGAAGAAGAGGAAAGAAAGTGGATCCCTTAAATACAATTGATCATCTTACTGATCCCCAAAAATACAGTGAACTGGTACTTGAAAGTATGAATTAAAAACAATGTGAGCCTTGACTAGAAACAGTCATAGACCATAAGGTAAGAAAAAAACTTATTTGGAACGTACGAAATGCTCAGAAAGTGGTAACTAATTTGTAAAAGGTAAAGATGAGATAAAAGAGAACAGTGGAAGAGCAACACAATTGCTACATGGGTGTTGTCATAGGACAGGAATACTTGGTGGCCTCTGAAATCTAAAACTGGTTTTCTTTATGTTCTGGCTAATGAGATTTTTTGGAAGGCTTATTGATACTATTATCTGTTTGAGTTTCTGTTTTCATTTTTTTTGCTTTTTTTGAAGACCTGAATTTGTAAAGTCAATATCTATGTCTGTCTTACTGATTTAGCTTTAAATATCAGGTGGGTTCATGAAAGGTTGCAGAAACAAGTCTAGAAGTCTAAAGCGATGGGGCCTGGCCCAGTGGTCTAGAAGTAACATCAAATCTATAAGCTGAACTGCGTATGTACTTTCCATCACACCTGAATTCTTGTAAATTGTCAAATCTGGATGTTCAGGATTGTTATCTTTGTTTTTACCTTAAAAGATAAATACAGAAAGGGTGTCAGAAAAATCTGAATTACGGCTAGAAAATCCTGAATACCTGGGCTCGTCACTTAACATTGAGGAAAAAATGGGTACAGTGGAACTGAAGAGAGTATTGTATTTGCAGGTGCTGACCCAAGTGTAGATCAGGGCACTGAAAAGTCCAACTGTTCCCAGTGAGATGCTGAGGGACTCTTCTTCCTATCTGGCTCTACTGCTGGTTTTGTAAGCACTTTTCACCTGTGACAGTCAGGCCTCAAATTGTGAATGTCCTCTTATTGCCTTCCAGTGAAACAGACTCTTGAAATGTCCTTAGCTTGTGCTTACTTGTATAGTTCTGTTCACCAGAAGACTGCCTTGGTTGTGTTTGTCAAGAAATCCACCATAATGCAGAATGAGACGTATTTGAGAGCAATTGCATCGCAATGTATCATCTTCTGCTATGGATGCATGCCCAACTGTGGAAGATAAAGGCTGGTGATTAGAGAAGTGAGGGCTTAAACTTTCAATGGGCAATGGGCTGAAGCATTTGAATGGATTTTTACTCAAGTAAAAATCAAACGAAAGGTGTTATTTATGTATGTATGTGTACCAAAACTCAGCAAATTTGAGGAAGCCTGCATTGTAATAAAGTTTATTTTTAATATGTCATAGTATTTGGATCTATATTATGTTGTTTATGGTACTGAAGGATGAGAGTGATACTAAGTGTTTAGCAAATTGCCATGCTTCATGATTTCAAGCTTGATGGTGCTCCTCATGCCACTTCATTTTAATGCTGAGGTTGACATGAGCAAAACAGGTTTAGGCAGACTCGCTGAACTCTACCTATAGCAAGAGTCATGCTGAGAAGTGATAATGTGCTTAAAGTAATGAATCAATACATTTTTAGTGATGAGACCAAATGTGGTGGTTGAAGATAGTAATGTTTGTTACACACATGGTCAACATTTCCTTTCAAAACTTTAACATGAAATTGGTCCGGATATAAAAGAAGTGCCCTAGGGTAAGGGATTTTCCTGGTCTTTCTTGGTAGCCCGCGTGAACTAAGAAAACAGTCACGGTGTGATGGAAATGCAAAACAGAAACCAACAAAACCGCTGACATTTGGTGTGTTAGTCTTTTCTGTTTAATAACAATTGACTCTAGTAACGAAGATTCCTTTCATTTCTAATAAGCATACACACAATCGTGCACGCAAACTTTTCAGAAGGAGGGCTGAGTGAGCAACAGACTTCTCCTCTCCCTCAATGGAGCAGATTTCTAGAATCTCAGCAAGCAGCGAAGATGCAGCGTAAGGAGAGTTATTTTCCCCTCAAAAAGAGCACCAACTTTTTCTGTATTGCTCCTGTCACCCAAATAGGCTAGAGCGCTGTATGTACCCCAGAGATTTATTCACCTTTGTGCCTCAAAGCAGGCAGAAGAGACCCTTTCTTCTCCCCTTTATTAACATGCTCTTTGTTAAAATTAAACAGAAAATTATGAGAGAAAAGCTGTAAAAAAATAAAACCCAGTGCTGGTTTAGCTTTCCATGATGAGAAAATTCTTGTGTTTATATCAGATGTTCATTTCAGTTGTTAATTCTCCAACAGTGACAGCTGAGTTCTTTCACCTTACTAAAAATGTGTAATGAAGTGAAAAACATCTGCCTTTGGCAGGTTCACAAATCTATTTTTTTTTGTAGGGCCAAAGCCTGCAAGGTGTAAGCACCTTCAAGATCTGGATCTGTTGTCCTTAAGAGAGTATCTGCCCAACATTAATTTTCTGCCTTTAAGTGTCTTTCTTTTGGATAATACTTTAATGAATTTGGTGAAATTTACAGTCAGTTATATTTTTAAAAGCCCAAAAAATACAGCCTAGAGAAGAGAACATGATGTTTATGTAACTAAAGTATTATTAAATATTCTGTATTCCAGAGTGGAAGAAAATTCTTACTATCTTTTGCAGGCAAAATAATTCTATGTAAAACAAGGAAGCATACAGAATTCATATAGGAATTTTTAATTGTTTTCCTTCATAAAGGAGAATGAACAGATTCTGTCTGTAAGAAAAATCAAAGCAGCTTTGAAGCAGATGAACTTCCTATCAAGAAAACATGCATCACACGAATAGGATAGAGGTTCTTTAAAGCCCTTACAGACCTCACTGTAGCCAAAATGTAGAATGCAGGACCTCTGTGATACATTAAATTATGAATCTTATTTATATGGGCATCTGTGTGCTGATGTCTCAGAATGTCTTTGAAAGATCTGTACTGCTATGATTTTTTTTTATGTTTTCCATTTGTACCACAATCCTAATAGCTGCCATTTTCCCACTCCTGGGGCTTTCTGTAGATCAGTGGATGTTAGGTTTAAACTTCTGTTTTCTTTGATGAAGCTTTCAATAAAAAAATAAAGAAAGAAAAGAGCTGGGTGACTCTGTGTTCTTGTGGCACCTTTCTGCAGAGGCTTCCTGAAGCCGTGGCTCTTGTGCTGAGCACAGAGGGAGCGGAAAAGCTTTGTAGCAAAGTCTGTCTTCTCTGCGTCTTCACCAAAGGGAAGGAGAGAATTGGAGAGACAGGACGGCTCTGTTGCCCTGTCAGCAGCACCACCACCCATGTCTTAGGAGGTGAAACACGGGAGAAAGTGTTTCTAACACCAAGACTGAGCGTTTAATACTAACAGGTGTCTGCTGTCCGAGCTCTCGGCTGTGCTTCTGCTAGAAGGACATTGCCTCTGTTTCTGAGGCTTATTTTAAAGAGTGACTTCAGGGCAAAAGTTGCCACGTGGAAGACAGAAAATCTGTATTTATGGAAGAAGTACAGCCTAAGCAGCGGTAGGGCAAGTCATACTTCATCATGAAAGGCAACTAGAAAACAAATTGCCTCCTCGGCCACATCTCACAGGGAACAAGCAAGCTGTTTGGCACGCGTCCCCATGGCTGCTTCAGTCGGTGACTCTCATGTTGCCATGTACATTCCTTCCCATGAGGGCCATTTCTCTGGTGAAGGTGAAGGTGGGCTGGAAGTATCCACTAACTCTCCTCCCCAGCCAAAGAGCTTTATTCACAGGTTGGAAATCAGAGTGCTCTTTTTTACCTACCAGGAATGTGGCTGTCTCCTTCAGCACTAAACGTGTTTTGTGGGATTGCCTGCACACTTTCCTTTTCATTCTTTCTGCCTGATGAAATATCCATGGGTGAGCTTCTCACTCCCTTCAGCCTAATCAGCAAAGCCCAAAGAAGTCTTTAGAAGATGGTGGAATGGGAGGAGGAAGCAAGTGAGAGGGGTTTTTTTCTACTGCACCTATGCTGAAATGTCCGTTGCTGCTGGTCGGGATGGTGGTGAGAGAAGGAGGAAGGCAGGAGACTGAAGCTACTGCCTGCGTGGTGCTCTCAGTGGTAGATGAGGAGCCTGGGGAGAGCAGCAGAAAGTGGGACACTTCATCCTTACCAACACAGGTAGTGCCAAGGTGGTTTTTACAGCTGGTGCTCTGGCATTCAGGTTCAGATTTGTCACTTCCAGGATTGCTCCATTTCCAAGATCATTCCACTTTGAATTCTGCTAATGAGGGTATCATTAACAACTGTGGTATTAGTGGTTTTGGTTTTGTCATCTGTCAGTTGGCTGTCCGTGTGTGTACAGAACCAAGCTAAGGGGGCTTTGCAGCATCTCGCATGGAAATGCAGGTAAGGAGGCTTTGTCCTCTCATCATCCTGGTCCCACCAACGGTGTCAAAACAAAAATAAAAGGGGGAGGGGAGACTTGTATGGTTGTCTTTAACACTAAGTTCCCTATCTAGAAGTAAATTAACAAGGACCAATGGGCCTTTGTAATGGGTGATGTGTGTTGCTTCGAGAGGGAGATGGTTGTATTTATCAGTGATCTGCATCTGGAATAGAAGTCCATGGCTTATGTGTGGAGAAAGCCATGTGCTCTGACTATCACTCCCTGAAATTTCAGGCTGAGAGTGAGGAAAAAAACCAAAACAACAGCTGGTGTAGAATAAACTGAGGGTAATTCCACACTTACCATGTTTAAATACATTTTATTTGTATTATTTTGGGTGACCAGAGATTGCAAATGGAGATTAAGGTCTCAATGTGCTGATAATGATCAGCAAACACAGAAGCAAAGGTTCAGGAACAGACAGGACTGCAGTAGAAGTTACTGAAAGTGGCCAGCAAACCAAGATACAAACGTTAAGTGTTTGCCTGACTGTTGATAAACTTGCTGTAGCCCTTCTCTGCGCCTTGGCTTCTTGCCCTGCTGTTGTCAGTCTGGTCCTCAGGAGAAGACACTATGCTGTGCAGAGTCTCCATTTGGCTTAGCAGGGCACAAGTCACAGTGATAGCTAACGGCTGGCAGAAGCAGCCCTGAGGCTGCATGCACCAGGGGATGATTTTGCCATCAGATAGTGAGGCTGGCTGGCGAGGAGCGTGCTGCCCGGCGCATCCAGCCGGGCAGGCTGCAGCAGCCCGCTGCCACACCAAGGCAGTCGTGATGGGGAGCAGGCAGGAGACATGCGGATCTCCGCTTCAGCCTTCCCAGAGCCTGTCGGTTCAGAGAAATGCAAATGTGGTCAGCAAGGTTTGTTTACCGATGTTACCATGTTCGTGAAGAAATCCACTCTGGGGGAACGATGCTGTGACCAAACCACTTCCTTCCTTTAAAAATGTCTGCGTATAAACCTCTACCAAAGGCATGCTCACTTTTATCGGTTCGCTTTGCACTGGTACATCACTGAACTTATCTGAAATGACATAAATGATAACCAAATAATCTACTGGATATGGGCATGACTTTAAATGGAGGAATTGAAAGCTTATCTAGTTCAAATGATGTAGCTGTTTTTTAACGTTGAACAGGCTTGGGTTTATAGTGTGGCTAGCTGAGGCCTGAAGCTTTGCTGCATTGAAATATTGCTGAAAAATGCCTGAGAAAAAGATAGAGACATGATTTACACCTATTATTTGACTTCTTTCACCATTTGTTACCAGACAATATACTATCTTGTGTGGAATTCAGCCGTTGATATACGGCCAACAGAAAATTGTGTAGGTTCCTTGAACATCATTCCTGTGGGATCTAATCCCACATTTTTTGCTCAGAAATCATTTCCTCCTTATCAACAGTTGTGCTACACCTCACGGCCACCCACTAGGATGCTCTCTTCCTCCGGTGGACCAACTTCTACCCTGTGCCAATCTCATGTGTGTACTCTGTACTGGAACTCATGCTTCTGTGAGCTTTCCACACATGATCTGATTATTTTCTAGTTAATCTTGGTGACATGCGAAGTAGGTGCTTGGACACCATTGAATCCCTTTTTAGTGTAGAGGAGGAGGCAGAAACAGAGGAGTAGACAGATTTCATCAGTTCATACCAAGACACAGCAACCATTAGTTGGAGAAAAGCAGTTCTTTGTTTGAAGAAGGTAAAGCAATAGAGAATTCGGAGTTCCTTAAAACTTCCCACGCCCTCTCTTTCTCTTGCTTGGTAGGCATGCACAGCCAGGCAACAGAATTGAATAGGTGTATGTGTGTTCTCAGGCGCAGTCTGCAGCCATTGGCATAGCTAAACATACGCATGTCATCCTGTTCGTGGCCGCTCGAACGCTCACCGAGCCTTAAAGTCTGCTGCACGGTGAACAGAACTGAGTAAACCATCAGGAGAAGTGGAGATCTGATCCCGTGCTTCCTTTCTCAGGTTGTGCCGCAACTTCCAGCAGTGAACTGTTCTCTTGACAAGCACCCCGACAGTCAGGCTTTCTTGCTGTAGATGTGAGTCTTGAAGACGCCCAGAAAGTTAACGTGTTTTTTTTACAAAAAAAAGGTTTCATGTTTGCCGTGTCTCTTCCCTGTTTCTCAACTGTGTCCCTTCAGTATTACGTCCTGTGCATGCTTCCGAATGAGCAAATAAATATTTGTTAGGGTAATACAGAGAGGCCCCAGTCTCCACTGGGTACTGTGCAAACACAGAAAAAAGACATGTTCTGCTAGGCTTATGAGGTGAAGGAAAAATGATCCACTTAATCCATTAAGTGATTTGTGTTTCTACTGGACCCTCAGACACAGCTGAGTGCAGTGGGCTTCAGCATTGCTGGTTACTTTTCACAGCAATAGCTGGCTGTAGCACGGAGTTCGAGGACTGCTGTCCAAAATCCATTTCCCTTTTCACATACTAATTGCACTGTGAGGGCTTTGGGGTGTACACAGCTGTTTGCAGATGACAGCTTTTGGAGAATATCCAATTCTTTTTTTTTCCAGAAGAAAACGTGCTCAGAAGAAACATCTCCTGCTGTTTAGAAAAAATATATTTACCCAGTAGTTCCACTTGGTGAAAGTGCTGGCCCCCAAAATCAGTCTGAGGCATATGACTCACCCCTGCGCAGACCTGTATGGCTTGGGTGAGAGATTTTGTCAAACCCAAAACCCTTACGCTGAAGGCCTGACTGACCTTTGAATGGTGCTAAAGCCTTGAGCTTGCTCTGAGTAGTGATGACTGCCGTCTACAGCAACGACTGAGCTAGGCTGCTCACGGCAGGGTTGTTTCTACTATGCAAGACATCTGAATTGTCGTTGTAGAGGAGGGCCTCACCTAAACATAACCTATAGGGGAGCCTTTTTTCTTTAAGGACTCACACAGTGAGCTAGCCATAAAGCTGTCCCTTTCGTCTCGGTTTGCACTGGGGGCAGGGGCTGCGTTGAAAATGTTTTCTGCAAATAACTTTTTCTCCTTGCTTTCCCTTCAAACTCGACCCTTTGGCTGCTAACTGCAGACTGGCATCCGTGTCTGTGCTCCTGATGAGGAATCTGTCTCCTCACAGAGGCCCAAGAGGCCCCTGGGCAAGGAAGATTTCCTTCCACATCAAGGACTTCCCTGGCCTGCAGCAATCATCCTTCCATTTGCCAGCCCTGGCTGCGGGAAGTATGTTTATTACTGTAATACATTTTAGCTCTTGCAGCCAGCTCGTCCTGACAGAAAGTACAAGAGAACAACTCCTCCCTGTCCCCTCTCCACCAAAAAAAAAGGTGTCAGAAACTTCCTCCAGCTGTGGTGACCCAGGATCTGGGAACTGCGAAAGCAAAAACCTCTGCTCTTCAGCTAATAAACTCTAGTTTATTTTCTTATAACTTCCCTCTTCTCCCAGTCCACTTCCAGCTCATTGATCTGTCCCATCCACATGTTGCATCCCATCTGACATGCAGAGGGTGAGCTTTTTGAGGTGATTTCCATTACTTGGCTACACAGCACCTAGGAGAAACCTTCAAAAAGTACCCACGGCATGAGCGCCAAGCTATAACCACACTGGATTCTCTGCTGGGACTTCTTTGGTTATTTCTTCCCAAAGCATATTATTTTTTATTAGGCTTGGAAAGAATTCTCATTAAAAAAAATAGGGATTTGAGCATCAAAGCTCACTGTGGTAATGTAGACTGTTTACCTGAGAGAAGCAGTTCATCTGCTGAGTAGGAATATTAAAGCCTGTAGCTAATCAGACAAGAAGGGGTGAAAATAGACTAACTTCCCAAAAGAAGAGGTAGGAAATCACCTTCCCTAATTTGGAAGAGACTTTGCAGGCTAGTGAGGCTGGGCCCTATTTTGTCTCTTCTTAGAGGCAGCTACAGCCTAGGAAGGTTGAGGTAGATGAGTATGAGCTGCCCTGGTGAAGGAGTTGGCAGATAATTTTGGTTCATTCTGTGCATAGACGAAAGGCAGAGGACTGAAGCAGGATGGATGGCCGAGGTGCACGCAGGCTGTGAGGAAACAAGGAAACCTGAATGTCAGCAGGATGTCAACACCTGGCCCAGAAAATTGTCTCCTCACTGTGGCACAGACAAGCATTCGCTTGATCAGTGACGGGCTCAGAAACATGGGATGAAAAATTTTATAGCAGGATTACTTTTCCCAGTAGTGAGATCTACAACGATCCAGAGTAAATGATTTGCAAAATAAAGCCCCAGTCTCTTTCCTTCCTCAGCTACTCATTGCTTTCCCCACCCCCCGAGCACACACAGCCAAACATTTCATCAGCGCGGCTGCACCTGGCCATAGAAATCGGTAGAAACGCAGCAAGAGAGACTGTTGGTAGCCCTGACTGTTTCAGGCTTCTTTCCCTTAACTTCCTCTGTATCATTCTTATTTTATGTTGTTGATTTTCTTTTCCAAGAAAGGTGACATAGAGGTAACAATTTAAAATAATAAGGCTTAAAGAAAAAAGCAAAGCAAAACCATAAATTGAATTACTGTACAGGGTGAGGCAGAACCCTGAAATGGTTTACTTCCTAAACTAAAAAATAACGAGAAAAAAAGAATTATACATTCTTTAAGATTCACACTTGCGTGTTAGGCTTGTTTGCAGACTAAGGTACTGGCCAGAGGCAAGAAAGATGGCTGCTTTCAGTCCTCTGCAAAGTTCTGCTTGCTCTTGCCCATTTATAAAATACCATTTAAGAAAGGCATTGTGCTGTGGATATCAATGTGTGTATGTGTACATAAACAGAACCATGATAATTTCCTATTATCAGGACTCTATGTGGCATTATCTTCAATCTTCTTTAAACCACAACCCATCCTCAGAACTCGAATGAAAAAGCAAACTGCCCAGCTGACAACCTGTTTCTTTCTTCCTGCAGCACTTTCAGTAATAAAAACTGCTTGGTAGGAAGGCATACGTGTAAAACGTGCCTGTACATTTGATCCACCTCACTGCATGCCAATCCGAACTTCGGGCTTTTTTTGCTCTTGTTTTTAATGGCTGCAGGTGCCATTTGGTGCAACAGAGAGATGTCGTCTATGGAGAATAAAAACTATGCGAGTTCAAGTCTCTAGGGAGGAAAAATGATCTCTGCGGAGATCAGAGAAAGGCCTAACTAGGGGAATCTTTTCACCATAACGAGCAACAAAAGAACTTCTGGATCCTCTCCCACAGCTTCACTTAAGAAGCCTCCTACGCTCCTTTCCTTGCAATAGACTCCATGACTCCTTTGCTCTGCACAGTAGCCTCCTGCAGCACTGTCTCCGCTTCCCACCAAATGCTGATCTGTTCAAACTACTTGGTGTTCCTACGGGTCTTGAGCTCAAGAAGCAGAAACCGCCCCTAACAGCTGAGTGTGTGCTAGCAGAGCGTGGTCCCAGGACGCGTGATTCCACCCACGGCAGCTGCCTGCACTGGTAAAACTCTCCTGGGCCCATGAAATAACTGACATGAAAGTGATGTTTGGAGCAAGAAACGGAACTCATTTTTCAATTGACATTAAAGAGGAAATAATTTTAGTGTCAGTTGATACTGCCCAGGCACATTTTTGGTAATTAAGGCTCAGAAAAAGCAATGGAAATACCTACGAGGTGTGTTAAGAATGAAGCCAGAAGCAACGTGTGAGCAGTGCCAGCTGAAGGAGTCCCTGCGCTGAACGCTGCACGTAATGGGAAACCTGAAGGAATTCAACCACAGAGGGAACAAGAGCAGCCCAGAAGAATCACATGTGGAGAAGCCTAGTTCATGCCTTTGAGTACAGTGTGAGGACATGAGAAAGACAGAGGTGATTTCAGAAAGAGAAGTGTGATGCATGTGGGAGTGTAAAGTATTCTTGTGATTTTGAGGTACTGATGAGCAAATGCTACCATATATCCCCTCTTGCCCGAGTTTTGAAACACTTCTGATCCCATTCCTTCCCTCCCTGTGGGCTAGTTCAGCATCCATATGTGACTTGGTTTGGGTTTTGGGTTTTTTTCTTATTTTTAACTCTTTCATGATATTATATTTCACTTCTACAGCCAGTTACAGGGTTTGGAGGTTTTCTCAAGAGTTTTGGTCTTACTTTTTTCCACATTATGTTTTGCAACACTAGAATCAGTTCAGAGATACATTCCATTATGCACAACATCAGATGACATTCCTTCATTTTTACAACCAAAAGCCACTGAAAGAAGTGCCAGCTTGACCCACAGGATAAGCATATTTTCTAATATGGACTCCCAAATCCCCGAAGGATTTTTCTGCTATACTTCCCTTGACTGCTCTTCAGGCCCCAGGTGAAAAGATAGCAGTTCCCCTCTGTCAGCCCCAGGCAGAGATGGGTATCTGAACTTGCAAGGCAGATGCTACCATACCCCAAGGTGTACATTCTTTGCCATTGATTGCCTACATACTTTCCTGGTTAACAGAAGCTACCAGCCTCTGCTTTCCACAGTCCGAGTTTGCACCCCTACCTCTGAGCAGAGAGTTTCTTGTTGAGTGAGGATGCGCAGCGGCACCCCAGAAAAAAGAACACACTGCAATAGCAGGCGATGATGCTCCTTTGTGAACCTACAAAGAAATCACTAAGGCTAAAAAGCAACCCCCTTTCCTGCTCCCCAAAATTGTGACACCTTCCCATTTACTCTCAGCTTCTTCAGTCAGATGCCAGTTCAGGTGAGTGTTCATGAACAAAGTGTCTTCAAATGACTTTTTCAAGGTTTTATGAGGAAACAAATCGGCTACCTTGTTAGATTCCAATTCTATTTTGTATTCTGGTTCTCTTATAGCCACTAAGAGCCCAGTCCCCCTCCCATCATAGAGCAAAGACAACATTCCCAAGAACTACAAAGGGAACACGAGCATGTTTACAGTTTTGTAATGTGTTTGTTTATCTGTTAAGATTTGCTTTTTATAAATCTTTGCTGTTTTCCTGCTGTAACCCTTCGTAGCAGAACACACTGCTTTATTCTTGACAGATCCTGTATAAATGTATGGGTCTGCATCAATAATAACAGTCATTAATCATAGTAACAATGCACATCACAGGGTCTTCCAGGCATTCACTACTGAGCTTGCTGAACTGTCCTACAAATGAACACCCCCACTCTCAGTAATTATTTCTGGGCTTACACAGAAAACAATGAGCTTGGTTAAAAAAACTGGGAGAAAATAGGCATTTTTCTCCCAATGGGTTTTAATGATGGGGTGGGGAAGAATCTCAGTTACAGGAAAGGAGAAAGGGCAAACTGTAGTTATTGGAAAAGGATTTCATTTCTGTAGTATAGGAAAGTTTGTTTTTGAACAACTAGTCAGTCAAAACTATGGACAAAGATTTTGTTAAAAGTGTACAAAAATTGTTCCCCAAAATAGCCATTGTTTTTGTTAGCTTCCATTCTTCCAACAACTACATTACCCACTAAGAACAGCTTTCCTATATTCATTGTTTATTTACATAAAAGAAAGAAATAGCAGGAGGGAAGTAATCTAACAGATTAGAGCAACGGACAGTAAATCCAATTCTATACCCAGTAAAGTCAATAAGAATTATTCTGCTGAGTTCACTGGATACTTGGAGGAGGCGTGATTCAGACATTGTAATATAAGCAATGAGAAACAAAGGAACACAAGAGCAAAAAGCAAGTATTTCAAAAATAGGGCAGTGGCAGGAACACAAGTGATACATTTTAGCTGCTTTTTTTCTTTTGTTTTGATTGAGCTTTGAGAACATATTCTGACAACGCTACGCTTTGGAGGGCAAGCAAAAAATTTTATTTGCCAGCTATAAAGATGGTTTAACCACAGTTCAAGTGCTCAAATCTTATCAAAAATTTTGCCTGCTCTTTATCAAGAAAATCTGCCATTGGATTTGGACGCTATCTCAGCAGGGATGGGATTATTGCTTAGTCATATCACCTTTCTTCCACACTCCCTTTCCATCTGCTTTATGGAGAGGGTTTGATGGCTGTCAGGGAGACGGATGAAGCCTTGTGAGAGCCTGAGAAGGAAGGGGGGAAGTGATAGACAACCACTGCATGGGCAAAGGGTAAAGAGAGCCTGGGGAAAGACAAGGAAGTAAGAAGTGTAGGTGGCACATTTGCCTGAGCTGTAGAAGCTAATTATCAGTTGATATATGGACATGTAGTTTCACCTATGTACTCACAGTTTCTGCTTTCCAGAGTATTTTCTTTGTGACACACTGACAAACTTTCCAGCCTTTTCTGAAACATCCCAGATCATCATTTGATTAACCGACTCATTTCAGGATTTGCGTCTGAAAACAATGAAGCAGAAATAGGTCCAGCTACCTTTAAAGGAGTTTGAACAAGATACATTGTCGCCACACTTACTGACGAACATTTCAACTTTCTTTTTCTTTCTCTACAACACTCTGTTTTTTCTACCTTTATTTCTGCCATGGAAGCCTTAACAACAGTATGCCTGATCAGTAGAACTGTAAATACACAGTTACAAGTATATAATAACTCTGTATAAAAGACTATTCCCAAATGACTGAGTTTTGCATAACCAAGTAAAGAATTAGGCCTTACTCTTCCTGGCAGACTCCCCCAGGTCTTGGTCTGCACTGATGCGAGTGCTGTTCTTGAAGATAAAAGCTTTCTATTAGAAAATAACTAGTCCATTTACACTTTTTTTCTTCAAAAACCATAAGGAATTTTGGGAAAGCCAGCCCAAATTCTTCAAATAAAACATGAAGACTGCCTTCCTCTGCCTATATGGCAAACGTTAGTCATAAGTAATCTTTAAAATAAATGATTGCTTATTATTGTCTAGAAGCCCATTTCTATCCCAAGCACTGCATCTGGTGAGAGAAATGGAGACAACTAATGCCAGATGAAGTTGATGGGGCATTAGAATAAGATAATTGAGCTTGTATTCATGTAAATACTTGCTCACTGTAAAAAGGTTCACTATGCAGGAGTTGAAGAAGTTGAAAACATTTGTTGTTCTGGTGAATCTGCCAGACTCCAACCCATCTACCTCAGACAGAATCAAGGATGGAGACGGTTAGAAATGTTAGGGAGTCTTTACATTTTTCCATAACCCATTTAAGCTTTTTGTGGTTTTAAAAGCCCATCAATGACTCCTGATCCATGTCAATGAGGGTGACATTCTGGGACAGTCAAAGTAAGAAGCTTTAGGTTTTGAGACAGACTGGAACTGATGGTTTTTTGATGAACATGGCGGCTTCCATAAGTCATATGGATCGGACCTTCCTTCATTTGGGGTTCCTTATTTTTAGGAAATTCCTTCCTTATTTTAAGGTTACCTGCTGTAGTATTTTTTAACATACCAGTAGAGCTGCTGCTGACTTCTTTCCACCAGATGGCACCACAGACTGTAATCCATAGCCACCAGCTATATGTGTGTGTATATATTTGTATAAATACATGTACATATGAGAATAGACGTATATTTGTTGGTGCAAATGCATGAGCGCTAGACACCTACCTACAAGCCTCACCAACTTTACTTGTCTCTTGTCCTACCACAGAAGGACAAGAAAGGCCATCCGGCACCTTACATTGAGACCACAGTAGAAATAGTTCTTCTGTATTTGACACATTCATGGTACCGGCACTCTGTACTATTTAAAATAAAGATGATTAAAGGGACAATGTATATTATGAACTTTTACTTTCTAGCACAATTTACGGTAGCCACTTTCTTCTAAATTGCAATACCTGCTGCATGGTCCTTCTTAAATTCAGTTCAGTCGATGAAGGATTTTTCCTTGGAATTCAAATTTGAAATCTTTTCAGTCCAACTGTTCCGCATTGCAATATGGGCTGTCTACCCAATGCTTTAGTAGGAAATGGAAGGGGAGTACTTTCTCTTTCATAACCGATTACCTTCCTTGTCTTAATTTGACTCTTCAATAGTTTGATCAAATGCCTTCACTGCAGGAATATTACAGAGATCTAAAAGATGAGCAGAAATGAATAATGCACACAGAAAAATAATTTTAAAAGAAAGTGGAAAATAACACTCATAATAAAATTCATTATATTGTGGGTTATATATTTAAAACACACTTGACAAATGGATTGTTACTTAGTGTTCCCACTATTTTTCTTCATTAATTCTCAGTTGTTTCAGAAACAAAACCTTTCCTTGATCTGAAGAGTCTTCAGTGGGATTTCTCAGCTGACTGCTTGATGTCTGAGGTCTTGCCTTCATAGACATGTGAAATAAT
>Ga0181612_101623_pt1 | contig 19593 bp, 14 predicted proteins | sample HoacroProtozoa21_FD_119630 | JGI IMG/M metagenome (GOLD analysis project Ga0181612, IMG submission 119630) | Hoatzin crop microbial communities from Cojedes, Venezuel. Combined Assembly of Gp0051906, Gp0051904, Gp0051908 | reverse complement strand
TCGCCTCTTAGATTGGAATAGATGTGGCGACGCGTTTGCTCGCTAATGGTTCCTCTTCGGCAATACCTATCCATTATGGAAGCAAGGTCTTTAACGATTTCGTCAACCGCCTCGTAATTATGCGCATCGTTGAGTGATTTGATGATGTCGCAAAGAGTCTGGACTTGACCGTATTCTTCAATCGCGTCTTTGTTGTCGGTTATCACTGCTATAAACGACATAGGCAGCGAAACGTTCTGCATCTGCAAGCAGTCGCAGAACATAGGAGCAATCTCAGAGTCTTTGAAGCCCGCGATGCCGCATCCGATGCGTGTTACGAGAAAATGCTTGTCTGGATTTTCTTTTGCGAAAGTTATAAATTCATCCACATAAGGCTTTATTGTCTCAACATCACCCTGCATGGTTGGAATGGCATACGATTGCCCTTGCAGGCCAACTCCTTGTCCCCAAATGGCTCCGAATTTATCTAGTGCGATTCGGGCCGCTCCGCCTCCATGATAACCACCCAGGTTGCTGCCAAATACGAATATTTCGTTTCCTTTTAATTCTGTGATGCGTTCAGGCGTAATGCCACAAAGCATACTATTTTCTTGATGTTTATCCATAATCTTAATTTTTTCTTATATTTCATTATAGAGAATACCTTCGTGTAATAATGAACTTTTGCATGCGAAGATTTGTTCTACACTTTATACTTTATTCTCATGGAGAATTTCACAGAGCGTTATAATTCAATGTATTTACTTGGATTGAATGACGTATGTTCCCCATGAAAAACATACCCCAACTGATTGGACACACATTTGGTGTTGCCTATCTCGACATCTACATTGTAGTGAGAGTGACCATATATCCAGTAGTTGATGCCGCTATTTTTGATATAGTCTTCCAACTCCACGGTGAAGGCTCCATTGGCTTGACTGTCAGCAAACTTCGGACATTGCATCTGAAAGGATGGTACATGATGGGTGACAACAATCTTTTTACTAGCTTGACTGTCTGCTACGGACTTCTTCAGGAATGCCAGACATCGTTCGTGCTCATGGTTGAAATCAGCAAAGGTGAGAAGATTTCCATTAAAGATGATACGTCGAAAATCACTAACTACGTGCTCCGTGTAGTATGCCTCCTTCAAGGGAATCTTTGCCCATAGTGTTGTGATGATGAAGTCGAAATCTCCTATGTGTACGACTGCGTTGTAATAGCTGTGAACATTAGGACGTATTTCAATGCAATAGCCATTGTGAAGACTGGCAATGTCGTAGAACTTGTAGAACTCGTGGTTGCCCATGCATGCTATAACCTGTTGATAGTTCTCAGATGCCCAGTCCCAGAAAGGATGCTTAGTGTAATTGTCATCCCCCAAGTAACCGATGTCGCCAGCCAGAACAAGGATGTCTCCTATTACTTCAAGGGGATTTTCCTTCAGGTATCTCCAGTTGTCGGCAAATTCTAAATGTAGATCTGAGGCATATTGTATTTTCATAACTATTCTGCGATAAATAATCCGTCTAATTGTTCCAGCAAAGCGTCAATGAACGCGGCGTCTTGGTCAAGGGCTTTTGAAAGAGGTTCGGAAAGAGTATCCCATTCATTTCGGATTGATGATACAAATTCCTTGATGCAAGCAACTATTGGTTCGGGAGCTTCAATCTGACTATCTTCCATGATGACCGCACTCTTCAGTACATCCGAGCGATGCTTCTTGATATCTTTGCTATTGACATGTTTGCCATTGGCCTTGTCTTGCAAAAGATTAAGGTAGGCGCGCGTTTTCAAGGCAATGAGAGCAGCGGAATCCGCATGACGAATTCCGTCAGTCAGTTTGCTATGCTCTATAGTGAAGCGATAGAAATCGTCATCCATAATAATCGCACTCAAACTGGATGTATCCTCGTCAACTGGCAAAGGTTCTATTGTCAGACCTTTCGGTTCGCCAAGAATATCAGGATGCCGTGACAACAGTTCTATCATTTCTGGATATTCGGGTTTGCCATTAACAAAACGATACAGTTCATACTTCGGAGGTTCGCCTTCAATCTGTTTCCGTTTCTCAGGCCGATATCCTCCTTCACGCACAAATTGCCAGAAACGTTCGGCAAAGTCCGAGGTCATTTTCTCAACGATGACTATCATGTCAATGTCATGTGTAGCACGTGGACGTACAACAGTACCAGTCATGGTAATATCGCAAGCTGTTCCACCTATAATGACATAGTTGTCAGAATATGACTCAAAAGCCTCTCGGAATTTCTCTAATCCTTCCATTGCATATCATTTATTAAATGTTCAACTTCGCTTTCCACTCGCGGGTCGGAATCCTCACGGAGCGAAATGGCCAAAGATAATTTATCCAGCCACTTGACTTCTGTCCCCATGCTTGTAACTGGTGGATATTTCCATGCCTCAATTATAATGTTGCCATCAAACTCATTCGACCGTACGATTACTCCTGACGCCTTGAAATCACGAAGCTGCTTCAAGGTCATCATGATAATTCTTTCTGGGTCAGGATTGAGCATAGTGTAATGCGCCAAGGCATTGATTCCGCTGGTCGGGAATTGCTCCTCAGACAACAAATCGTCGCAGTATATGCGTTCTGCAACAGGACTGATAAGGAAAGGTTGGGCTTGTTCCCACAGCTCTTTCTCCGTTTTATCAAAGTGTAAGACTTTCCGCTTTGAACCATCTGGCACCTTGTGGCATAACCCCAAGTCTTCAAGACAGGTGATGCCAAGCGTAATGCTTGCATACGAATATGGCACCTTGCTCTCCATGTCACGTGCTGCCAGACCTTCAAGACACTCTATTTGTAAATGATAGAGTAGCAGGTATTGGGCAACTGGTGTCAGCACTTTTGCCTGTTTTGTTCTACGAATGCGTTCATTGGCCAGAAGCATCGGCAAGTGTACATATTTGTCCGAGACGATGAAATAAACGTCTTTGTCAATGAGTCTTTGTCGCTCGTATGCAGGACAAGCTGGCAACAAAAAGACAGTGGGAAGATGCAACAAAGAAGTAAGGTTAGAAGCCGTGATGGCGAGACTGCGTGGTGCAGCCAACTTGCCTTTAGGTTCGGCGAAAAGCAATGGCATACCATGAAACTCCCCATCGTAGAACTTATATGCCAATGAGTCTCCGATGGAGATACCTTTCATCTGCGCCTTGCTTCGCTCATGCAGCTGTATAGGTCTTCCTAATATGGCAATATCTTTAGTCTTATTCATTTCTGCTCTATTTTAATACCATATTAAAACGATGCAAAAGTACTAAAATAATTCGATATAAACAAGACTTTTTCCGATTATTTTGCATTTAACACAAAAATGATTGTCCAGAATGGGCAAGTTCTTTTGCTGAAATCGCAAACTTCCGTCATTCTATGTGTAATAATTGGCACTTCGTGCCACTGACAAACATGTAAATGCTCATGCAAATGTCCGCTATTATGAGTCCTTAATTCTTTTTATTTCGCTCGTTTTTTGTTTCAATGTTTCTCATTGTTTCTCATTGTTTCCCACGAAATGCCAAAAATGACGATTCAAGGTTTTCCTGTGGCATTCTACCTTAGTGCCATAAATAACAAAACAGGTTGAAAATTTATACCCCATTTTACACTCGCGGTAGAAATACGGTTCAAAATAGTCCTAAATGATAGCGATTCTTGGAACTAAAGTTATTTTGTAAGTATTTGATTTTGTGTAAGTTGTGTGATTTTTGAGTACCTTGTAAATTGTTCTTTTAGAAAGTGAAATTTTTGTACATAACTAATTGATAATCAATTAGTTATGTGCAAAATCACTTGCCGACGCAGAAGTTAGAAAATATGGAATGTAGAGTCGTTTCGGGTGTGATGGCTTGTCCGGTGATTTCGTTAAGCGCTTGGATGGTGTCGCGCAGGTCTTCGGCCACGAGGTCTCCGCTGATGTTTTGCTGAAGGGCGGAAATGACGCGGAGTATGGAGTCTTGAGCACGAAGGAGAATCTCGTAGTGGCGCGCGGAGGTGATGACGACATCGTTTTCGCGGATTTCGGGGATATCAGCGGCAGTGTAGATGGCTTCTTCAAGTTCTTCGATACCGAGACCTTGTTTGGCGCTGATAGCCAAATCTGCAGAGGGTAGGGGGGTATAAACGTGGGAATTGATATGAATTGCGGCAGAACAATCGGCACAACTTGTCGTGCTTTCCCTTGATTCGTTTTGCGGTGATGTGGTAAGGCGTGTCTCGTTTTGTTTGATGCGATCAATCTTGTTTTGTACGATGAGTAGTGATTTGTCTTTGCATCTGGTGCGCATGGATTGCAACTCTTTGGCGGAAGGCTCTTGGTCGATGAGCCAAATGATGATTTGCGCTTCGTCGAGCATTTTGTAGGTGCGGCGGATTCCGATTTGTTCAATTTCGTCATCGGTCTGTCGCAGTCCGGCGGTGTCGATAAACCGGAAGGTGATGCCGTGCAGAGTGATGGTCTCTTCGATGGTGTCGCGCGTGGTGCCGTGTGTGTTGCTGACGATGGCACGTTCTTCTCCGAGTAGTCTGTTGAGTAGCGTACTCTTCCCTACATTGGTACGTCCCACGATGGCCACGCCGATTCCTTGTTTGATGGCACGCCCGGTTTTGAAGGATCCTGCTAGTCGCTTGATAGCATTATAAATGGTTTGAGAGAGCTGGAGAAGTTCGGAACGATCAGCAAATTCAAGATCTTCGTGGTCAGAGAAATCGAGCTCGAGTTCAAGAAGAGCCGTGAGTCGTAATAGTTTTTCGCTTAATTGATGGAGCTCGCCCGATACGCCGCCACGCAATTGGCTTATGGCCATACGGTGAGTGCCGCGGTTTGTTGCGGCAATGAGATCTGCCACGGCTTCAGCTTGCGACAGGTCCATCTTTCCGTTGAGAAATGCACGCTTGGTGTATTCGCCAGGTTCGGCCTGTCGACAACCATTCTCGATGAGCAGTTGTAGGATGGTTTCGGCCACATATCGCGATCCGTGACACGTGATTTCGATGCAATCTTCGCCGGTGTATGAGTGGGGCGCTTGGTAATAGGTGAGCACCACTTCGTCTACCACTTCGCCTTCTTTCCCCGTGATTCGTCCGAAGATGGCCCGCCGCGGTTCCGTGATGGGATGACTAAAAACTTTTCCGGCAATGGATTTGCTCTCATTGCCGGATATGCGAATCAGTGCGATGGCACCTCCCGTGGGCGTTGCCAAGGCGCAAATGGCGTCGTTGTTCATTCAGATGCGGTCAAGAACCAGTTTGATGAGCCCGTCGATCGTGCCTTTGTATTCTGTATTCATCTTTTGGGCGTAGCGATTGGCGATAACCATGCAACACGTCATGGCTTTGTGCCCGAGCAGACGTGCCAATCCGGCGAGAGCGCTACTTTCCATTTCAAAGTTGGTGATACGCAGTCCGTTGTATTCAAACGCTTCCACTTTCTCGTTTTGTTTTGGATCGGCTAGAGGGATGCGCAGTTCTCGTCCTTGCGGCCCGAAGAAACCACCGCAGGCGATGGTTACACCGCGCACCATGTCGTTGGCTGCCACACGCTCCAGAAGTTCCTTGTCGGCGTCGATCACATAGGGAGCACAGAGCAGTGGGTTCCAGTTCATGTGCTCTTTGAATGCTTTTTCGAAGGCCAAGTCACACACATTGTTTCGGCCGGCATAAAAGTTCAGCAGGCCATCGAAGCCAATGCTTTTCTCCGATGCGATATAGGTGCTTGTGGGCGTATTGGGCTGCAGCCCGCCACAGGTTCCGATGCGCACGAGCGTGAGTTGTCGCAGATGGTCTTTCACTGTGCGCGTGTTGAAATCGATGTTGGCCAGCGCGTCAAGTTCGTTCATCACGATGTCGATGTTGTCGCAGCCTATGCCTGTGCTTTGCACGGTGATGCGCTTGCCTTGATATGTACCGGTGATGGTGTGAAATTCTCGGCTCGCCACTTCGCATTCGCGATTTTCAAAGTGGGCCGCCACGGTCTCCACACGTCCGGGGTCGCCCACCAGTATAACGCGGTCGGCCAATTGTTCGGGTTTCAGATGCAGGTGGAACACACTGCCATCATTATTGATGATGAGTTCCGATTCGGGGAATACTTTCTTTGTCATGGTTGTAGTTGTTTCGTGGTTGAGGCTTCGATTTCGGCATTGCGAATACGTTGCTCCATGTTCGCAATGTCCTTTATCAGTTGTTCTTGTTCTTTTTCTGCTTTGAGGATGTCGTCGCTCATCGCGGCGCGTTCCAATGCCGACGCTTCGTGATATTTCTGCCGCGCTTGGTCGAGCGATGCCGTGTTCTTGCTGAGCATCTGCTGCATTTCGGCGAGTTGTGCGAGGCGTCCGTTGTTTTCGGGAGTTTTGAAATCGTTGGCTTTTGTGTAAATTGTTTGGTCGTTGATGGGGAAGGCAAATGTTATCGGAGCGGGCTTTGCGTAGTCCGTTTTCAATGCCTCCCATCGCTGGCGGGCCGAGGTGAGCTCTTCGTTTCTGCCATCCCAGGTGTCAGCGATGGCGGAGATGGCTGCTCTCGCTCTCACTTTATCGGCGCCGTTGGCATTGATGTCATAAACCTCATGTCCGTCGGGTGGCACCAAAGTGTAGATGCACACCATCCCGTCGGGCTGGCGACGATCGGTGACGAGCCATGCCAAACGATTTTCTTCGTCCACGGCATAGAGATATTCGTTGGCGGCGGAGTTGAACGGAAACCCCACATTTTGCGGCTTCAAGAACGCGCCACTCTCGTGGTCGTAGCGTGTCACGAAGATGTCGGTGCCGCCCACGCTGCCTTCTCCCTTGCGCGCGAAGTAGAGGGTTGCGCCGTCGCCCATCATAAACGGACACGATGCTTCTCCCAATTCTTTAGCCCAAGTTTTTTCGCTCCAGCCGTTGCCTTCTTTGTATTCCACATAGGTACGCATCTTGCCCTTCGCATCGGGTGTCGAACTATATCGTGCAAAACCGTAACCATTGGTGAAATGAAACACCTCGTCCGTTTGCTCCATCTTCCCGTGGCTGGGGAGAAGGGGAATATGCTCAAGGAAATGATCTCGCGACACCACGATGCTGTCCACCACTAGAATTTTTTGCGTGGCGGGCAGCATGCTCTCGAAGAGCGATGTGGGCGGCGATGCCGGTGTCGTTTCTTGAGCTCCTACACCGGTAGCGATGAGCATCCCCAATAGGGAGAACATTGTTTTTTTCACGGCTGTCATGTCTTTCTGTGTACACTCGAAGGGGCGTGGCTGGGCGTTATTCCCCGCGCAGCTTCTTATCCATCGAAGCGGCAGCCCTGCGTCCGTCGCCCATGGCGAGGATTACTGTGGCGCCGCCACGCACGATGTCGCCGCCGGCAAACACATCGGGTCGCGAGCTTTGCATATCATCATTCACCACGATGGTGTTCTTGCGTCCCAGTTCCAGACCGGCAATAGACTTCGGGACAAGCGGGTTGGGCGACACTCCCACGGCCACGATAACCTGATCCACATCGAGCGTAATAGTCTTTCCCTCCACGGGGACAGGTGAGCGGCGCCCCGAAGCGTCGGGTTCGCCAAGCTCCATCACCTGCAGAACGGCTTGCTTCACGGCACCGTTCTCATCGGCAATGTATTCAATGGGGTTGTGCAGGGTGAGGAAACGAATGCCCTCTTCCTTGGCGTGCTTCACCTCTTCAAGGCGTGCCGGCATCTCCACCTCAGAGCGGCGATACACGAGCGTGACGTCGGCGCCTAGTCGTTTGGCCGTGCGACACGAGTCCATGGCCGTGTTGCCGCCACCCACCACCAGCACGCTCTTGGCCGGATTGATAGGGGTGTCGGTCGTGGGGTTGGCCGCATCCATAAGGTTTACACGAGTAAGATACTCGTTGGAAGACATGATATTGATGGCATTCTCGCCCGGAATGTTCATGAAGTTGGGCAGTCCGGCACCCGAACCCACGAAGATGCCTTTGAAACCCTGTGCTTCGAGCTCGTCCACCGAAATGGTTTTCCCGACGATAACGTCCGTCTGGAAGTGTACGCCCATCTTGCGCAGGTTCTCTATTTCCACGTCCACGATGGCGTTGGGGAGGCGGAATTCGGGGATGCCGTATTTCAAAACGCCGCCGATTTCGTGGAGCGCTTCAAACACATACACATCGTATCCCTTCTTCACCATGTCGCCGGCAAAGCTCAATCCCGAAGGACCCGAACCCACTACGGCGATTTTCATGCCGTTGGATGGGGCGATTTCGGGCAGCGAAATCTGGCCGCTTTCGCGTTCAAAGTCGGCAGCAAAGCGTTCCAAGTAGCCAATGGCTACGGCCTGTCCGCCACTCTTCAGATGGATGCACTTGCTTTCGCATTGTTTTTCTTGCGGACAAACGCGACCGCATACGGCAGGCAGCGCAGACGTGTCTTTCAGCACTTTGGCTGCAGCCAAGAACTGCCCGCGCTCGATGTTCTTGATAAACGATGGAATGTTGATGTTCACAGGGCAACCTTCCACGCAGGTGGGCTTGGGACAATCCAGGCAGCGCTTGGCCTCGGTGAGCGCCATTTCCTTGGTCAATCCCGTGTTCACCTCCTCGGTGCGCGTAGTGGCGCGATAGGCAGGGTCGAGCTCAGGCATCTTCACCCGCTCAATACTCATGCGCTCTTTGGGCTTCATCGACTTGCGCAGCGCCATGCGCCATTCGGCTTTGGGGTCGGTGAGCTGTTCGATGGTGTCGTCCACGGGCGCTTCGTCCATGGTGATGCCGTTGCCGTCAGACGGTTTTTTGTTGGTCGCGCCATCAGCCTTGCCGGCGAGATGCTCTTCGAAATGTGCCATTTCGTCTTGTTCTTCGCGCTTGAAAGTGCCCATGCGCTTAAACATTTCATCCCAATCCACGAGCGCGCCGTCGAACTCGGGGCCGTCGATACACACAAACTTCGTTTTGCCGCCGATAGTCAATCGACAAGCGCCGCACATGCCCGTGCCATCCACCATAATGGTGTTGAGCGACACATCCGTGGGAATGTTATATTTTTGTGTGAGCAGACACGAGAATTTCATCATGATGGGCGGACCGATGGCAAAGGCTTTGTCGATGTGTTCCTGTTGAATGAACTTCTCGATACCCACGGTCACCACGCCCTTTTCGCCGTAGCTGCCGTCGTCGGTCATGATAATCACTTCGTCCGACGAGCGCCGCACTTCATCTTCCAGAATAATCAAATCCTTGTTGCGGCCGGCCAGCACGGAGAGCACGCGGTTGCCGGCAGCCTTCAATGCCTGGATGATGGGCAGCATAGGCGCTACGCCCACGCCGCCGCCGGCGCACACCACGGTGCCGTAGTTCTCGATGTGTGTGGGGTTGCCGAGCGGTCCCACCACGTCGGCCACCTCATCGCCTTCGTTCAGGTTGCAGAGCTTGATGCTCGACAGTCCCACTTTTTGCACCACCAGCATGATGGTGCCGCGCTCGATGTCGGCGCCGGCGATGGTGAGCGGCATGCGCTCGCCTTTCTTATCTACGCGCACGATGACAAAGTTGCCGGCTTTGCGGCTCTTGGCAATGAGCGGCGCTTCAATCTCGAAGCAGAACACTTTCTCCGAGAATTGTTTCTTCTTTATGATCTTGTTCATGATGATTCCGATGTTTTTGCAGTGGTTAGCGGTTTAATGGATGGTGGCCGATGCCTAGTGCTGGCGGCATTGGGCATCGGCCGACCACCGGTGGCGTCAGTCTATCATCTCGCACCCCATGTAGGGCACCAAGGCCTTGGGCACGCGAATGCCTTGCTCGGTCTGGTTGTTTTCCAAGATGGCGGCCACGATGCGCGGCAGAGCCAGTGCCGAACCGTTGAGGGTGTGGCAGAGCTCGGGTTTCTTCGCGCCTTCGGGACGATAGCGGCACTTCAAACGATTGGCCTGATAGGTGTCGAAGTTGGACACCGACGACACTTCGAGCCAGCGCTTTTGTGCTTCGGAGTAAACCTCGAAATCGTAGCAGATGGCCGATGTGAAACTCTGGTCGCCGCCGCACAGCAGCAACACGCGATAGGGCAGCTCGAGCTTTTTGAGCAGTCCCTCCACGTGGTCGAGCATCTCGCGATGGCTCTCCTTGGAGTGTTCGGGCTTGTCGATGCGCACGATTTCAATTTTCGAAAATTCGTGCAGGCGGTTCAGTCCGCGCACATCCTTGCCGTAGGAGCCGGCTTCGCGACGGAAGCATTGTGTGTAGGCGCAGTTTTTGATGGGAAGGTCTTTCTCGTCGAGAATCACGTCGCGATAGATGTTGGTCACGGGCACTTCGGCCGTAGGGATGAGGTAGAAGTCGTCCACCTCGCAGTGATACATCTGTCCCTCCTTGTCGGGCAGCTGTCCGGTGCCATAGCCCGAAGCGGCGTTCACCACCGTCGGAGGCATGATTTCGGTGTAGCCGGCCTGGCGTGCCTCGTCGAGGAAGAAATTGATGAGCGCGCGCTGCAGACGGGCACCCTTGCCGATATAGACGGGGAAACCGGCGCCTGTGATCTTCACGCCCAGGTCGAAGTCGATGAGATTATACTTCTTGGCCAGTTCCCAATGGGGCAGTTTGGCTTCGGCCACTTCCGGATTGGCATCCCAATTGCCCACGGTGTCGTCGGGGCGACATTCGCGCAGGTTGCTTCTCACCACGCGATTGTCTTCGGCGGCCTTTCCTTCGGGCACCTCATCGTAGGGGATGTTGGGTATTTGGCAGAGCAGTGTGGTGAGCTCTTCTTGTGCCTTGTCCATGGCTTCTTCGAGCGCTTTGTTTTGTTCCTTGGCGCCGGCCACTTTGGCTTTCACTGCTTCTGCTTCGTCGCGCTTGCCTTCTTTCATCAGTCGGCCAATCTCGGCGGCCATCTTTTTGGCCTCGGAAAGGTTGGCATCCAACTGCTGTTGGGCTTCGCGGCGACGTTTATCGATGTCGAGTGCCTGACGGATGGCTTCCTCGGCGTTGGCAAAATGTTTCTTGTTCAGACCGGCAATCACGCGCTCGGTCTCCTCTTTAATAAGTTGTAGTGTCAGCATGATGTGTTATGATATCATTATCGATCGTGCCCGCGGGCGGCGCACGCTCATTCGTTGGCTTCTTTTACGGCAGCCATTATCTTGGCTTCTAGTTCTTCGCAGAGCTCGGGATTGTCTTTCAGCAGCGTCTTCACGGCTTCGCGTCCCTGCGCCAGTTTGTTGCCGTCGTAGGAGAACCAGCTGCCGCTCTTCTGTATGATGCCATACTCCACGCCCATGTCCACGATTTCTCCAATCTTGGAGATGCCTTCTCCGAATGTGATTTCAAACTCACATTTGCGGAAGGGAGGCGCCACTTTGTTCTTGACCACCTTCACGCGCACCTGGTTGCCGATGACTTGATCGCCGTCTTTCAAGCTGGTGACACGACGGATGTCGAGGCGCACCGATGCGTAGAATTTCAAGGCATTGCCGCCGGTGGTGGTTTCGGGATTGCCGAACATCACGCCGATTTTCTCGCGCAGCTGATTGATAAATATGCAGGTGGTTCTGGTTTTGGCAATGGTGGAGGTGAGCTTGCGCAGGGCCTGACTCATCAGTCGGGCGTGCAAACCCACGGCCGAGTCGCCCATGTCGCCTTCGATTTCCTTTTTCGGAGTGAGCGCTGCCACGGAGTCGATGACCACAATGTCAACGGCGGCCGACGAGATGAGCTGGTCGGCAATCTGGAGCGCCTGCTCGCCGTTGTCGGGCTGAGAAATCCACAAGTTGTCGATGTCCACTCCCAGCTTTTGCGCATAGAAGCGGTCGAAGGCATGCTCGGCGTCGATAAACGCGGCGATGCCCCCTTGTTTTTGAGCCTCGGCAATGGCGTGGATGGCCAGCGTGGTCTTGCCCGAGCTCTCGGGGCCGAATATTTCGATGATGCGCCCCTTGGGATATCCGCCCACGCCGAGAGCGATGTTCAGTCCGATGCTCCCCGTTGGGATCACCTCTACGTTCTCGATGCGCTCGTCGCCGAGCTTCATGATCGACCCCTTTCCGAAGTCTTTATCGATCTTTGCGATGGCGGCCTGCAGGGCCTTCATCTTCTCCGACTGGGGATTTTGTACGTCCCCTTCTTCTGTTTTTTTAGCCATATTTGTTGTCATTAAATTTGTTGCATTGTTCCTTGGGCATTGTTCTTCGAATGCCATTCTGCTGGCGGTGGGTTGCTCTGGTGCCGCCGGTCTCACAGTTCTAGGTCGCCGTCGAACACCTCATGCCAAGGCAGGCCTTGCTTGTTGAGCTGTTCCATGAACGGATCGGGGTCGAACTCCTCCACGTTCCACACGCCCGGCTTGCGCCATAAGCCTTTGAAAAACATCATCGCGCCAATCATGGCGGGCACGCCCGTGGGGTAGCTCACGCCTTGCATGCCGGTCTCTTCGTAGGCGGCTTGATGTGAACAGTTGTTATATACATAATAGGTGCGCTCCTTGCCGTCCTTGATGCCCTTGATGCGGCAGCCTATTGAGGTCTCGCCATCGTAGTTCTCGCCGAGGTCTTGGGGATTGGGCAGCACGGCCTTCAGAAACTGAAGCGGCACTATTTTCACGCGCGCCGTCTTTTCCGGATCATCGGCCAGCGGTGCCTCATACACGATTTCGTCGATGCGACTCATGCCGATGTTCTGTATCACGTCAAGGTAGTTGAGATATTGTTCCCCGAATGTCATCCAGAAGCGGGCCAGTCGGATGCTGGGGTAGTTCTTCACCAGCGACTCCAATTCCTCGTGGTGCATGAGGTAGCTCTCGCGCGGGCCTATGTTGGGGTAGGTGAGGGGCTTATGCACGCTCAGTGGTTCGGTCTCCTTCCATTGGCCATCTTCGTAATAAAGACCCTTCTGCGTGATTTCGCGGATGTTGATTTCGGGATTAAAGTTTGTGGCGAATGCTTTGTGATGATTGCCAGCGTTGCAGTCCACAATGTCTAGTTGGGTCATCTCGTCGAAGTGGTGCTTGGCTGCATAGGCCGTGTAGATGCCCGACACGCCTGGGTCGAATCCGCACCCCAGAATGGCGGTCAGGCCGGCTTGTTCGAAGCGTTCTTTATAAGCCCACTGCCACGAATACTCGAAGTGGGCCTCGTCGCGCGGCTCGTAGTTGGCCGTATCCATGTAGCTCACGCCGCAGGCCAAGCACGCGTCCATGATGGTGAGGTCTTGATAGGGTAGCGCCAGGTTGAGCACCAGCTGCGGGCGATGCTCTTCCAGAAGCACCTTCAGCTGCTCCACGTCGTCGGCATCCACCTGTGCCGTTTTAATGTTGATGTCGTGCCCCTTCCGCCGTATGGCTTCGGCCAGCGCGTCGCATTTCTCGCGCCGCCTGCTGGCGATGATGAGTTCGTCAAACACATCGGCATTCTGTGCAATCTTGTGAGCTGCCACGGTAGCCACGCCGCCGGCGCCAATCATCAGGATTCTGTTCATTCTTTTTCTTTAGTGGTTAGATGGATTATCCTTGTCGGCCGTTTGCGCGGCCGGCGTTTAACGTTGCAAAGATAGCATTTATTTCTCATTGCGGAAAATAAACACGCAAAAAATCGGGCGTGTGCGGGAAAAATAGTATCTTTGCCCTATGAAAACCAAAATGCGGGCTTTGATTATCGGCGCCTCGTCGGGAATAGGCCTCCGCGTGGCGTTGTTGCTCGAGCAGGAGGGGTGGAGCCTCACGGTGGCCGCTCGTCGGGCCGACGTGTTGCGCCGCACGTTTCCTATGGCCACGGTGTTGCCGCTCGACGTCACCGCCGCCGATGCTCCCGAAGTGTTGTCGGCCCATCTGGCCGAAGCGGGGCCCATCGACCTCTTGTTTTATGCCGCCGGCATAGGCAAACAGAATCCTGCGCTCGAACCGTTGATAGAATCGTCCACCGTGGAGACCAATGCGCTGGGCTTCACCCGCGTTATCGGCGTTGCTTTTCGCCACATGGCCGAACATGGCGGCGGCCACATCGCCGTCATTTCGTCGGTGGCCGGCACTAAGGGACTGGGGCAGGCGCCCTCTTATTCCGCCACCAAGGCTTTCCAAAACACTTACATTGAGGCCCTTCAACAGCTGTCGGCCATGCGCCATTTGGGCATCACGCTCACCGACATTCGCCCTGGATTTGTGAACACGCCGCTGCTTTCGGGCGACCATTACCCCATGCTGATGGACGCAGATTGCGTGGCCCGCTCCATCGTGAAGGCACTCAAGCGCAAGCCCGCCGTGGTCACCATCGATGGACGTTGGCGCATCGTGGTGGCGCTGTGGCGGCTCTTGCCACATGCACTGTGGAGAAAACTAAAGTTTGTTCACTCATAATCGTTTCATTCCCAAATGATTTCATGCTTCCACGAAAGCATCGGTTGATTGTTGTTCTGGTGCCTTTCGTTTCCTCTACCGGTGCATTATTTTTCTGCGGATGCCATCGGTGTGTTGCTTTGGTGCCGCAATGATATGCCTTTCGCACCACATTCAAAATCCGTGCCAAACGGACTTGATGTGTAAGAATTGACCAATTTTTGCCCAAAATTATTGTCGGGAAAAATCACCAATCTAGATGTTAAAATCTTTAAACGCGGCCCTTTTCCGCCGTTTTTGTCGACGGAGAAATTCATTCCTAATGATCTTCGATTTCCAATCCAATGGTTTTCGACTCGCTATCCATTAGTTTTCGATCGCCAATCCAATGGTTTTCGAGTCGCTATCCATTGATCTTCGAGTCGAAAACCATTGGATTGGCGATCGAAAACCATTGGATTGGAAATCGCTCGTCAATGCCCGTGTTTTCGCTATTCGCCATAATTCTGATAAATAGTTAATGGATAGCGAGTTAGCGAAAACGGCCAAAAATGAGGGTTTTTCGGGCCGAAGTTGTCTTTGGTCAAAAAAATCGCAAAATCAGAGAGGGGCCTGTTCCTGATTTGACCAATTTGGAGTGCTCCGAAAAGTGGCATTTGGGGGCGCCGGATGCAGGGCTATTTGCATCGAAAAACGACATTTAGGGTGGGGCTTTCCGACGGAGATGCAGAGCGACGTTGCGAATGAATGCTGTGAAGGCCGGCACGAAACGTGGAGAAAACTAAAAATCGGCGGTTTTTCTTTGATTATTCGTGCATTTGAATTACCTTTGCAACGAGCTACATCTACAACAGATAAATCACATATAACGCTTAACATAAGACATTAGCATGACGAAAAGTATTCTCGAAGGCCGCCCCCGCTTGGAAGAAGAGGTGATGAAGGTGGCCGAGGTGGCCGGCTATCTGTGGCAGAACGGATGGGCCGAGCGCAATGGCGGAAACATAACGGTGAACGTCACCGCGTTTGTGGACGATGAAGTGAGGCAGTTGCCTGCCATCAGTGAAGTGAAGTCTATCGGCTTGACGCTCCCGCATCTGAAGGGTTGTTTCTTCTACTGCAAAGGAACGGGGAAACGCATGCGCGACCTGGCTCGCCGCCCGATGGACAACGGCAGCATCATACGCATCACGGACGACTGCGCCGGCTATGAAATCATTGCCGACAATCTGGTGCAGCCCACATCGGAGCTGCCGTCGCACTTGGCCGTTCACAACCATCTGATAGAGAAGGGGTCTGACTATAACGCCACGGTGCATACGCATCCTATAGAGCTGGTGGCCATGAGCCACAACGCTGCATTCTTGAAGAAAGATGTGCTGACCAACATCTTGTGGAGCATGATTCCGGAGACCAAGGCCTTCTGTCCGCTGGGCTTGGGCGTGGTGCCCTACGAATTGCCGGGCAGCAACGCGCTGGCCAAAGGCACGCTGGCGCAGCTCGACGACTACGACGTGGTGTTGTGGGAGAAGCACGGTGTGTTTGCGCAAGGGCGCGATGTGATGGATGCTTTCGACCAGATCGACGTGCTCTCGAAGAGTGCCAAAATCTACATCGACGCCAAGTGCATGGGCTTCACTCCCGAGGGTATGAGCCAGGAGCAGATGAAGGAGATGAGCGAAGCCTTCCACCTGCCGAAATAATAACCGACAATCATGGAGACAATAGTGGGGCGCGTCCAAAGGGATGCGCCCCACTGTTGTTGTGCAAGGGTGGCGAAACAAGACGCTGCAGGCCTTGGGCACGAACATTATTCCACGCGGAAATCGTCGATGCCGCCGCGCAGACCGTTGAGAAAGTCGGCCGCAGGCATGCGTCGTTTGCCAGCGGGTTGCACTTCGCAGAGTTCGAGCAAAGTGTCGGCCGTGGCGGCATAGAGACGGTTGCGATGAGAGACAAGCGTGCCGGCAGCGGCATCGGCGGGCATGTCGGTCTTTGCCGCCCGATAGATTTTAAACGTGGAGCGCTTGCCGTCGGGGGCCACCAGCGTGGTCCAAGCGCCGGGGTAGGGACTTAGTCCGCGGACAAAATCATATATCTTTTTGGCGGGGCTGTTCCAGCAGATTTCGCACGTTTCTTTGAAAATCTTGGGGGCGTGGTGGAGCTCGGTGTCGGTGGCGATGAGCTCGTCTTGCGGCATGCTCTCCACGCGGCCGTTGCCGTCAATGATGCGGTCGATGGTTTCGATGGCGATGTCTGCCCCTAGGCGCATCAGCCCGTCGTAAACTTGCTCCACATTGTCGTCGTCCTTGATGTCGAAGGGCCGCTGCATGATGATGCGCCCCGTGTCGATGTCGTGGTCGAGAAAGAAGGTGGTGACGCCCGTTTGCACCTCTCCGTTGATCACCGCCCAGTTGATGGGTGCTGCGCCACGATATTGCGGGAGCAGCGCGGCGTGCACATTGAACGTGCCAAATCGCGGCATGGCCCACACCACTTCGGGCAGCATGCGAAAGGCCACCACCACCTGCAGGTCGGCCCGACAGGCGCGGAGCTCGTCGAGAAAGGCGGGATCTTTCATCTTGACCGGCTGAAGCACGGGGATGCCCTGCTCAACGGCGTATTGCTTGACCGGCGGCGCTTGCAGCGTGTCTTGGTGACGACCCACGGGTTTGTCGGGCTGTGTGACAACAGCCACCACCTGGTAGCCGCCTTCCACCAGCCGCCGGAGCGTTTCGACGGCAAACTCGGGAGTACCCATAAACACGATGCGCAGGTCTTCTTTCTTCATGTTTGGATGTTTTTAGGTGTGGAGTGGGGCACGACCAGGCGTCATTCGGCGCTCATGTCGGCCACCATCTGGCGATATTGCGTGTAGAGATGAGAGCGCGTGATGTAGCCCACCAGTTTACCTTCCACGTCAACCACGGGTAGCATCTGCGCATCGGTCTTATCAAAAGTCTTCATCACGTCTTCCATCGGATCATTGGTGCCGAGCAGCGCCGCTGGCTGCGACATGAGCTGTCTGACGGTGAAATGGTGATAGAGCTCGGTGCGGAAGACGATGTTGCGTATCTTTTGCAGGTCGATTTCTCCAAGGAGTTTGTCGGCGTCGTCCTGCACGGGGAGCAGGCTTTGCTTGGAACGGCTCAGGGCATGGACAAGGGAACCGAGGGGCATGTCTGGCTTCACCGATGTGTAGTGGCGGTCGATGACGGAGTCGAGACTCATGAGCGTGAGTATCGCGCGGTCCGTGTGGTGCGTGATGAGCTTGCCTTCGCGGGCCAGTCGCATGCCGTAGATGCTGTGCGATTCGAACAGATTGATGGTGAGAAAAGCGCAGATGCTCACTATCATAAGAGGGATGAACATCTGGTAGCCTCCCGTCAGCTCGGCGATGAGAAAGATGCCCGTGAGTGGCGCGTGCATGACGCCGGCCATCACCGCTGCCATGCCCAGCATGGCAAAGTTGCATTCGGGGATGTAAACGCCAAAGCCCTCGATGTTCCAAATGCGGGCAAAAAAGAAACCGCCAAAGGCGCCGATGAAGAGCGAGGGTGCGAACGTACCGCCGCATCCGCCGCCGCCGTTGGTGGCCGAAGTGGCGAACACCTTGGTCAGGAGCACGAGTCCGATGTAGATGATGAACATGTGATTTTGCCCGTAGAACAGTGAATTGCGAAGTATCTGATTCCAACTGTCTTCGGTCTTTCCGTTGAGCAAAATGTTGATGCTGTCGTAGCCTTCGCCGTAGAGTGCGGGAAACAGGAAGATGAGGGCACTAAGCATCGTGCCGCCCAGCGCAAGCTTGGCATAGGGATTGTCCTTCAGCCGGCTGAACATTCCCTCGCAGGCGCTCATCATGCGGATGAAGTAGAGACTGAGCAGGCCGCCGAATACGCCCAACAGAATGTAGGCCGGCACACGACTCATCTGCCACGTGCCTTCCATCGTGAAGTGGAATAGCGATTGCGAACCGGTGAAGATGTAGCTGAAGCACACGGCCGTGACCGACGCAATGAGGATGGGCATGAGCGACGCCATGGTGAGGTCGATCATCAGCACCTCAAGCGTGAATACCAAGCCCGCGATGGGCGCTTTGAAAATGCCGGCAATGGCGGCCGAAGCACCACAGCCTATGAGCAGCATGAGCGTTTTGGAGTCGAGCTTGAAAGCCTGCCCCAGGTTGCTGCCGATGGCGGAACCGGTGAGAACAATCGGCGCCTCGGCACCCACCGAACCGCCAAATCCGATGGTAATGGCCGAAGCCACCACCGAGCTCCACGTGTTGTGTGCCTTCAGCCGGCTCTTCTTTGTGCTGATGGCGTAAAGGATGCGGGTGATGCCGTGCGATATATTGTCTTTCACAATGTAGCGCACAAAGAGACTCGTGAGATAGATGCCCACGACGGGATACACCAGATAGAGCCAGTTGAAAGAATCAGCCGAGAAATGTTCGGTGAGCAGCAGCTGTATCTGTCGTATGAACCAATGGAGCGAGAAAGCGGCAACAGACACAAGGAATCCCACCACGAAACTCAGCAGCAATGTGAACTGCCGGTCGGTGATGTGCTCTTCGCGCCAAGTTAAAAACTTCTCTCTCATGGTGGGGTTCAATGTCGGAAATTCAGTTGGGTGGTGCCAAATGTTTTTATGGGCGTTGTCGGAAGTCGAGATGTGGACTAATATGCTGCCGGAGGTGCTGTGCTTGGAGTGTTCTTTTCTATTGTCCCGCGATACTCGATGCGTCGTCTTTCGTGATTGCCACTACTTCCGGATGATCTTCACTTCGCCATTGGCGGCCAACTTGATGATGCTCGATGGAGTGTGTGGCTTCTTTTCTTGACGTCGCGACCAACACACGTAATCCACGGCTTCCAACAGTTCGGGAGCGATGTCGCAGAAGTTTTGTGCTGCCGGTTGGCCGCTGATGTTGGCGCTAGTGCTCACAATGGCTTTCTGAAAGCGAAAGCAAAGCTCTTTGGAAAACTCCTCCTGCGTGATGCGCAGCGCCACCGAACCATCTTCGGCAATCAGGTTGGGGGCCAGATTGACAGCGCCATCGAGGATGAGCGTCGTCGGCCTGACGGCCACATCAACAATGTCCCATGCCACGGCGGGCACCTGTCTCACGTAGCGCTGCAGGCGCGCGTCGCTGTCCACGAGACAGATGAGCGCCTTGTTGTCGCTTCGCTGTTTGATCTGATATACCTTGGCCACAGCCTCGGCGTTGGTGGCGTCGCATCCGATGCCCCACACCGTGTCGGTGGGATAGAGGATGATGCCGCCTTGTCGGAGCACG
>Ga0181612_135977_pt1 | contig 19598 bp, 13 predicted proteins | sample HoacroProtozoa21_FD_119630 | JGI IMG/M metagenome (GOLD analysis project Ga0181612, IMG submission 119630) | Hoatzin crop microbial communities from Cojedes, Venezuel. Combined Assembly of Gp0051906, Gp0051904, Gp0051908 | reverse complement strand
TGTGGAAGGTTTGTATCTTTTGATATATCTTGATGTCAACTACCAAGGCAACACCATAAAGACAAATCCTTTTCACCTCATACATCTATATCTTCTAAAAATTTAGAAATATCTGTATTATAATTGTCCAACAGGAAAAGTTGACAGAGTGATAGTTTGATAAATGCTGAGTCCTTATTACAACCCATCAACAGCAAGGAAAGTTCTGCTTGAAAGAGGAAAGGATGAAATTACTCCCTAGTCTTAAATTACGAAAAATGTGTTTGATAACTTTTAACTGTAATGATTTTCCAGTCTTCACCGCCATAAATGATCTTGACAGTGTCACTCAAACTTATTGAAAGCTAGGTCAAGCAAAACATATTAGACCAGCAAATTAAATTTCCTTGTGAGGAGCCTGACAGAACTGAGCACTGCCATTTGTATTCCTTCTGCCCTCTTCCATGTCAGATGGCCAGAGCTTGGTTTTGTGCTCTGTGCTAGTTTGTTTGTACGGCCACGGTCTGTCACCTGAGGGAGCAGCCACCAGACGCTTCCATGGGTTTTCCTTTTTACTGTTTTCCACAATGATGCATAAGGTAAAAAAAATCTTGAAAAACTTGAGGTCAGAACATGAGTTGGGAGTCCTAAACTTTCTAGCACAGTCACTGTTCAGACAAAATGCTTTGTTTTTCTTGGGTTTATGACTAAAGAAAGCAAACCCTCCAATATTCAGACACTGGCCTATCTCATTCCCAGTATGCACAACCTCTTTAGAGAGCTTATGGGTTTCCATGAGCTGTGAGTTTCACAGGAGGTTTCATGTTCTCCTATGCATTTTTCAAAAGCTACCATTAAAACTTTTTGAAGAACAAATACCCAGCACCGTGTAATCACGAGACCAAGCGACCTGGGTGTCCCAGCCTGCACCCCCAACCCCAGCTGCATGCCCTGTGGGCGCCACTGGAGAAGATGACTAGATGACAGAGCTCTTCACAACATGGTATTTCTTGAACGCTTTTCTGGCAGTGAGACAAGGACAAGGCTGATGAGCACGTGGCTGGGCTTTGGCAGCATCCTTGCCCCATCGGAAGAGGTCAGTGCCTTACCCACACTCCTGCTCCTGGACTGTTACTTTCGGCCCGCTGCAGACTCCAGCACACGCTAGTGAGGTTGGTTATCTACGGCTTATGCTCAGACATGTGTGTGCCATTTGTACTATATTTGTACCTTCTCCGTGATCGATACATGGAAGAATAAATAGAGCTGTCAGTTAATTTCAGAGTGGAAAACATTTTGTTCCAGCATCTTTCCTTCCTTAAGGCAGTTGGAATAGTGAAGGTATATTATTTTTATTCAGTGCTTGAGGTTACAAGACAAATTAAAATAACAGCGTGTTCCAAATGAGATTGCAATATATGTATTGGGTTTCTTTCATTTGATTTCTTTGATGGGGATGTTAAATTGAATTGACTGGTCACATACTTCACAGGGCAGTGAATTATTCACAGGAAAGCTTGAATCGCAGTTAATTTAGCCTCCTGCATCCCCAGTTAAATTGTTGTTTTCATGGACTGTGACTCAGGGTCTGGAGATCTGCAGCTTTGGCTCTCCTGGACTGGATGCCTGCAAAGTCCAGGGCCCTTGCAGGGATGAGCACCTGACGCGGAGCCGAGCTGTTCCCAAAGGGTGTACCACAGGGGTTAGCCTGCCTCGCAGAGGTGTGAGGACACTGGCTCTGGCTAGACTTGGGCTGAATAAAATCTCCCAGCCAGTATCTTGTGTACTAACATGCTCTCAGTGCTTGTAGAAGTAATGAGAACTGGAGTTAAGAGCAGCAGATGCTCAGCTCTGCTGAAAATGAAAGAGACTTCAGCCTCCGCCCAGACAGTCCGGTACTAAACAACTTCTTGCTGTAACAGAGACAGATTTCAGTCTTTTTAGAGAAGGCCAAACCCCTCCTGCTCTGCACTTGATACATCCCACTCCAGCTTTCCCCAGCACCGCCGGTGTTGCTAGACCCTCCGTTTCTGTTGTGTACATAAGAAAGCAAAAAATAAAGCAGTCAATTTTTGCAGCTCCAATTTTAGCAGTATTTTCACAGTTCCTATTGTGCCAGAACTCCACATGACACAAAGAAATCTAGTAGGTCAGCAGCTTGAAAATAAAGTCTAATTTTATATTTGGGCAAGTTATATAAGCATTTTCTAATTAAGAAAACTGTTTGCCTATCATTCTCCCAGAAGAGAAAAACATACACAGTACTTGAAAGGTCCCTTAAAGTTAAAACCGGAATTGCTTAGAATTGCCCCTTCCATAAAAGATTTCTAAGAAATTTTCACAGGCCACATCAATATTTAAAAATAAAATCAAGTGTTATGTTTGAAAACATAGTGAGAGATGTGTTGGGTTTTAAGTAGCACAAGACGATAATGTTAGCACCTCTGCTAACAAAATCTCTGAAGCACTTGAAAGGACCCAATTAAATTAACAGGGACTTTTTGTTTTCTGATTTTCTTGCTATAAAAGCAATTTGGCTGTCCTTGGCTGGTGATTTCAATGGAGCTGAACCAGTAACCAATTTGCCAGCAAGAGAGAGGCAGTAATAATTTAAAAAGGCCTCCGGTTTTCACTCTACATGAATAATTAGTGGGATTGCTTTTGGAAAATAAGCTAAATTCTGTGATGCATCTTCAGTCAATGGGGAAAAACACCGCTCATGACGGCAACATAAGCTACTCCTGCCTGGAGGGTGGAGCACCAGACGGTACGATTCCGGGCATGGCAGGACTGGAAAGGTGCTAGTCCGAAGTCTTCTTTTCCTCATGAAAGATCAACCCAGGCAGAGCAAAGGGGGCAATGGTGGGGCGACCGGGCAGAGTGAGCACGGGGCTGAGGTTTTGTACACAGAAGTGGCGTGGATGTCGCGGCAAACAGCAGCTGTCATTACACTTAATAGCAAAGGTAAATTTATAGTTTACAAAGACCCAGCTGCTCTTTTATAAACGATTAATCAATCAATTTTGCAGACTGTCAGAGGCAACTCAATTTTTTTTTTTAAATTGCAGTTAATAGTTACCTACACTGCATGCTATTGATGGGCTTTAATAACCATCGATACTACACACTCGTTTCTTGGCTGTGTTTTCCGTAACAGGATTTAGCTTCGAGCTACAGGGTGAGTAACATGCCCAGCGAGCCAGCTTTCATTCGATGTTAGTATCTCCTTTAACTGGAGGTCTTCATTAGCTGTCTGCTCATCGCAAAATATTGGCAGAGGCTGCTGAAAGTTTACTTTTGAAATGGCCCTGCTGAAGCAGTGCAGGTTGTCTTTCTAGTTCAGTAATTTTTGTTGCTTGCAGGCTTGGCTGAGCAAAAGCGCTGCTCTCCTCCTCCCTTTGTACCACCACTATTGTTGGGGACTTCCAAACCCTTGCACCGCTACTGACAGATCTGGCCAGCTTCACAGGCTTTATAGGCTTTTTTCTTTCCTTGAGGTTTCTGGGTTCACTTAATTAATCAACTTTGTTCCCGTTCATTCCGCTTGATAATTAAGTCCATTTATTCTAAACAGTTTTATTCAAACACGGAGAATTCATATTCATGAAGGATACCTCTCAGCAGTCAGGAAAAGAAGCTGCTGAGTGCTTTGGCGACATTGCCAGCAGTGAAAAATGTCAGTTTTGATTGGCTTGCAGGTACCCTCCAGGAGTCATCAGCTACAGAAAAACTGTTAAAACAGTGAACAAAATTCTTCTCAGACCTTCATTTCAACTAACTGAAATCTTTTGTTTAGGTGACTTTACCAGAACTAATTGACATTATTATTATTATACTTCCACTTTGTTCAGAGAGAAAAACTGCCCTTCCCAGAACATCCTGAATTTTCCCACCCCTCCAGTCTGCTTGGCCTTTTCTTCTCCAAAAGACTCTCAGTCTGTGCAACCTTATGTCTGTGGAGCTGATATCCCCCCGCAGAGCTCGGTGGTCGCAGACCTGTTTGCCTTCTTGGGGCTACTTCTGAAAAAGCAATTTTCACAACAAACTGCTCACAATAAACAAACCTCAGTGTCTACACGGATATTATTGTTAACTCTCTCCTGCTACTCTGTCACTGCTATTGGAGTCCAACAATTTTATGGGGGTCCTTCTTTAATGTAACTCTTTTCCATGTTTTGCTGGCTGGAGAGAGCTCTAAAATAAGTATGAGCTATAGCTAATCTTCCCCCAAGGTCTCCAGACCTACTGCAGCACTCCTCATTGAAATGCGCCCTGCGTCCAGCTCTTAATTTCCTAACCAGATGAAGCACAATGGTTTCTGGCCCGCCTGGCTCTGGAGCTCTCATTACAATAGCAGCCTGGGTATTAAAAAAAGACAAATACCTCTGAGATCCTTGTCAGTCTAATACATTCTTACTAGAACTAATAAAACACACGTAGTTTAATAGATGAAGACTTACTCATTCTCTGAAAAATATCTCGGTGGGAGTGATGATAAAACTATTCACGTTCTCCCATTTTGTGCTTAGCATTATTTGTGTAGCTATGAATCACCTCCGCTGCCGAACAGGGGACAGGGGAAGCCGGTAAGGCTCCTGCAGGCAAAGACTTCAGCTGAATTTGCAGAAGGTTCTCTGTGTTTTATGGTTTTCTGGGAAGTATTTGTGTTGCTGTCATTTTACCGATGCTGAGTACACGGAGAATTGGAGTGACAACAGGCATCATATCAGGTCTGCAAAAGTGGACTGCAATCCGTGCTTCTCACAGACGACAAAAAGAATTTATGAAGAAGACGACTGATTTATTGTGAGCAATTCTGTCCTTGGGAAAGTGGTGAATTAATAATATTCAGAGAAATTGCACAGATTTAAACCAGTAGCGATATAAATCAACGGACAGGGCTGCATATTCTGGGAATGCCCTGCTTGTTCAGCCTGCAGCAGTAAAGAGCGGGAGACCTGAAGCGAGAAAGCAGGCCAGACAGCTTCAAGCGAGCAGCCACAGCTAAATCTAGCAGGGTTCATGAATCAGAGCAGGTTTGTGATGTAAAACTTACTGGGATACCACCAACTGCTGGGATGTGGCAAGCGGGTCTGTATTCCTTGTTCCTTGCCACGGGCAGCCTGGCAGATTAGCCCACAATTGGGATGGAAGATGTGACACCAGTCCATGACGGGGGAAAGAAGCAGGCTAGGAAGTAACTCAGATATTTTCTTCTGCAAATCATCTTTCTTTTTTCAAAAAAATATTTCATTTCCTACTTACCATTTTCCTTCTTTTCTCTCTCCCTTCCTTCCTTTTTCCTGTTTTAATGTTGCTCTTCATTAAATAGATATAAAATCCTGCTCTTCATAAAAAATTTAACACCTCTTCACACAATTTGTAACATTTTTTCAACCCTGAAGATGAAGAGTTCGTATTCTGTGCTTTTTAGTGCTTCATAATGACAGGCTGGCTTTATGAGTCTGTGAGCCATAGAGTAAAACTGAAATAAAACCAGATTGCAATCAGGAAATCACACCCGGTGAAAAGATTATTGTTTAGAAGGCATTAAATAAATTACTCATCACACTTTGTGGGGTTTCTGTAAAACAGGCTGGCTACCAGGATGGCCGTGCACACGGGGCATGCCAGCACACACACAGAGCAGGGGGCATGCAGTGCCAGCCTAACGACGCAGACGGGATGTGGCTTTGCTGGGCGTTAATGAGGGAGCGGGAGGCCAGCTCAGCTGTGCCAAACTCTGGGACAAGGTGGGGACACACCATGCTCAGTGCCGCTGTGCTGGGTGCTGCTTCGCGGCCAGGACGTGGATGGAGGGAGAAGAGCTTTGCTCTGATACAGCCACACACAGAGAGGCTTCGGCTTTGTGAGGAGCCAGAGGGGAGCCGGTCTGTCCTCCCCATTGGGCTCAGCCCCAGCTCCTATCACCTTGTGCATCTCATGGGTGGTCCATCACCCTCTCAAGCCCCATCCCTCAGACCTCAGTAGCACAGTGTTCTGGTCGTTGCCAGTAGCAAGATGAAGGGCATTTTCGGACACCGTGAGAACAAGTGCCACCAATGTTGGGAATCAGTCACCCACTCAGCTGGAGCACATGGGAGGATGGAAGGGACAGACAGGAGGACATCTGCAGCCCCTTTACTCTTCCTGGTAAATTCTGGTGTTCATCGCTGCCATTCTCACTCCAGTGGAGCCCCTCCATTCTGTCAAGGCTGGGAAAACCCCAAAGGGCTACATTCACTGGATACTGGAAAACAACATTTAAAAAAAGGAGAAGGTTCGTCTCCATAATCCAGTTTGTGACGGAAGAAGGCGGCAGCATTTCTGGCTGATTAACATGGCCTTCTTGCACGTTCCTGAGAAGCGGAAAGCCCAAGACTATCATACAACAACTGCTTTAAATTTAAGGCCAAATTGTTTCATGTTTATGTTTGGAAAGGCAGAGACCTAAATACTTTATTTCAACAGGGAAGCTAAGCTTACATTCAGGTGTTTGAATGATAAAAATATTTTATTATACAATATGCTTAAATTTTGATTTATGAAGCTCTTACTTCACTGTCTCATCACTTCTTTTACCCCATTCGTAATTCAAGCTTTCATCTCATATTCCTCTGGGAAACGTTTTTTTTTTAAAACTGGGAAAACTCTTTAAAAAGCATTCTGCCTCCACTTGCTTGACTCTTACCTGTAACTGACATAAATAGAGGTATAATTAGACACTTAAAAGTCAACACATTAAGCTTCTTAATTAATTATGATTTGCCTATTGAGTTAATGTCCTTGTAAATTATTCTGCAGGAGATGTGATTGCCTTTTCCAGACATAATTGCATTGTTTATCCTATAGAGGCTTTCCATAGAGTCCTGTAAAGCCCAAGGTACTTGTTAATCGTAACAACACCCCCTGCACAAAGCAGTCATTTGCATTGTCCTTTCTTGCTCACACCTTCCAGATAAACCAGCAATTTACAAAATCCCACAAACTGCCCATTTGCATCTCAGGCATTTTTTTTTGGTTCTAAAAATCTGACTAGGAATATTTTAAAAGGAGGCATGTAGACTTATGCACCATAGGCCATAACCAATACCCTTTGTATCTTACATTCTTATGTCCAGTATCTAGGCTGCAATATTTTTATAACTCAGGCCACAGGCTAGATAAGTCATACTACAGCCAACTACAGCTGTCTAAAAGCAGCACTACCAAATTTTAAGCTATTTCCCAAGGCCACAAGAAATAAACATTTATACTCTTTATTATACTCTTCCAGAGGACAGAGTATTCCCCGTGCGCATACACACATCATCCATCTATGAAGAATGCTAATTAACAGGGCACATATTGCTGCTACCTGATACTGCACAGAGTTTTGCAATAAGCAATTAACTTTAAATAGCTTGATAATCAAGTGCAAATTAGGAAGGGGTGGAACTGGGATGTTGGAATCATTAAAAGATCAGGCCACCTCCCTTTCTAGCCTGCTTGCTAGAGATGGGTGCCTAAATGGTCTTCTCCTGTGGCAGACCATGCCATGCTCACAGGCCACCTGGCTGAAGGAGCGGGGCAAGGAGACCACACTCATGTAGGCATGGGCAAACTGTCCCTGCCCCTTGTTGGTGTTCTCCATCTCCCCATGCTGGGCTGCAGAAGCTGCATGTCTATCATGGCTCACAAAGGAGGGGACTCCTTTGCTAAGTTGCCAAGAGATTCATCCTCTCAGCTCTTGAGATGTGGCTTTAGTTTGCTCCTGAAGGCCAACAGCTGTCAGGTATGTTCTCCACCAGGGTCTGGGACCACACAGGGCCTGAAGAGCAGGGCTCCTGGTGCTGCTTGGCGGGAGGTTCTTCTCCAACCCAGTTGCATTTTCCACATGAGAATTCACATACAGTTGGGTTGTATGTGCTACTTGAGAGAATTAACTGGATTTAATCAAGCTGTTATGATGTCTTTGTTTGGTGGGTCTTTGAATACTTCTTGGGGAAGGAAGCTCCCATCTGCACTTGTCTCACTGAATGGGGTGGTGCAGGCAAATTCAGGTGATTTCTTTCACAGAAATTAGCCTCCATCTCAAAGGCAGGGCATGGTTGTAGCTCCATAGCATTGATCTGGGGGAATGGAGGGGCTATAGTAATATCTGTTGTAAATTGAGGTTGTCTCTGTGTTCTCTGCTATGCTTTTTGTTTCTTTTTTGTTCTCTTAAGAATATGTGGTTTGGTGATGAGATGCATCAAAAAATTTATCTCTGAAATTTTCTTTACTTCATCTTTTCCCCTCCCTGTTTCCAAGATTGGGCAGGTCTGCCGAACCCTTTGCTTATTCCAGCTGATCTCTTCTGTCTTTCCAGTGATCCCTCAGCAAGAAAACCCTGACACCCTCCTCCTCTTTTCTTGCAATGTTCAGAAACCACAGTCGTGGGCAGAAGGATTCACTGTGCTGAGATTTGTGGGCACTTTTTGTGCTCAAGGTTATTTCTGAGACTAATTAACTTATCAGCTCTTCGTGACAAGATTTTGTAAAATGCCTGCTTGAAGCAAACACAGAGTAAAAGCTTTGAACCTGCAGAGAGATGTCAAATTGGGGTTCAAGCCCAGGTAAATCCCCTCCTGCAGTTTGGCAACCCTCCCCCTGCAGATCAGCTCTTCCTCTGGCACCTGCCTCATCTCAAACTGCTGTGCAAGATGTGCAAATATTATTTTCCTTGCTGCTGTCAGCTCTTTCCTCCACAGCATTTACTACTTCAAATAACACTTTGAAAAGGGAACTCTGATGTCTGCTTTCAGAGGAAAAATGACAATCCCTGGGTAACCTGCTCAAGCACATTGACAGGAAAGCTGCAATTTCAGGATGGCATATTTCCCTCTACAGTCATGAGATTTATTACAGATGAATGGAACAACTTAGAAGTAATTTCTTAGTTACAAGTTTCAACAGATACGCAAGAAAATGCCCTGGCAGTCCATTGAGAAGCTACATTAGATGTAGTTTGTGCAAGTGCTCTGAGCAGTGTATCTATCTTCTTCCCAGCACAAAAAGATACCTTCGCAAGCATATTTTTCTGGGAAATCTCAAAGGATTACTTTATTTTGCTTTGTTTTTGTAAGATCTAATTATTTCACTTCTTTTTAAGTTAAACTACTGTGTTCAGGAACAGGTTTTTTTAGGCTGTGTCTATCTACCTACCTTTAGCTGTGACTACAGACACCACTGTGCGAAGGAGAGAACACAACTCCTGCTGTATGTCTGCAGCGGGGTGTTCAGGGGAAACCAGAGGACTGGAAATAAAGCCTAAACGTGTAATGAGGCAAGAGGAGGCGGAAAGCTGTCGTGAGCGTGGGTGTGCACATGAGAGCTGCTGTGCAGCAAACCCAACCAGCAGCAAGTGGGGTGGCAGATTTCAATATGACCTCAAGGATTTTCCTGATTTTTCAGCTAGGCCTAAGTACTTTCAAATAACTGGAAAAAAGCCTTTGACAAAGAAGTGGTGCCCCAAGTGTATGCACCTCTTTTTTTTTTTTTTATTTAAATAAATGTTGTCTCTTAAGAGGCTACGATCAGCCAGGTGATTTTATTGCAGAGCTGCTTGTCATTGAGAAAACCCCGCGGCACACAGGACGCAATGGACGTGCTGGTAGCCTGTGAACATGGTGCCATTTATGCCAGAGTTACCATAAACACTCTGAAAAGCTCTTCCAGTTATTTTAAATTACTTTATTCTCTGCATCCCTGAACTCTGATCATTTGGAAATTGAAGTGCTCTTAAAAACTTTAAGTACTCCATTAATTTTAAATTGCTCTAAACTGTACAGGCCCAGAAACCCAAAGCACTCTTGAGAATCTGAAGCGCCACAATTACTTTGAATCACACCAAAACTGAGGGTTCAAAATCCATTTTATGTGTTTATTTTTTCACTTTCATATTTTCCCTTGCAGTGCAACAAACAGAGCAGAGAAGTAACATCTTCAGCCCAATAGGAAAAAAACCTCATCCTTCTGAGAACAAGTCTTCACCCACATTGTTAAAATAAAAAGGGAGCAACTTTGAAAAAATTTGATAATACACAAGGATTGCCAGAAAATGTGTGTGCTTTCACATGCTCCTATCTACCCCAAATCTTAGAGGCAGGCAGATATAGGCTGTGTTCTTTCCCTGTTACTGATGACTGTATTAACTTCTTGACGAAGCAGCTGGTACTGCTCCCTCGTGCCTGCCAGCAGCACCCTGGGCTGGCTGCTGCAACAGCTGATGGCCGAGCTCCTCGGGGGCTTCTGAGCAGTACCTGTGGGCGCAGAAATCTTTCTGATTTCCACCTGGATTGACAATAAGCTTTGTCCCTGAAAAACAGCGCTGAGATTCTGATAAATATTTTATTAAAACCCGTAAGAAAAGGAAAGCAGGGCTGATAAGGGCCTGAAGTTATTGGCAGGATGCGTCCACAGAGCGTGCATACAGGGGCAGTGAAACAGTAACGCTTCCCAGCCCTGGCTATTGCACACCCCTAACACACTGCTGGCACAGGCTCCTGCTGCGGCTCAGGCACTTGATCTCCACTCCCATCTCATCCCTGACTGTGAGCCTGGCCACCTCGAGTTCCCAGGCCACCTCCCTGTCCCACAGACACCGGAGCTAGTCGTGGCCATGCAGGCATTTGGAGATGTGTACACCAGCAGGGACGTTCAGCAGCTTCAGGGCTGACAGAGGATTTCAAATGCCATTGATTTTAACAGTACAATGTTATTGCATTTTCTGTCTCAAGTCCTGTTGTGTGCTCCTTGTCATCCCCCTTACTCTCATGGTGAACGCCCAAAATACATCTCTGACTTCCACCCTGGAGGTATCTGGTTACGGAGAAGGAAAGATTTCAGAATTCCCAAAAGTTGTGATATGTTTATAAAGGGAGGGGGAATACCTTGAAATAACTTTGTACAAAGTTTGCCTAGTTCCTGAACTCTTTCTGTTCCTGAAATGGGTGTTACAGGACCATGATGGTGGAGCAGATTCAGCTTGCACTGAAGGCTGCTCCATGCAAGTACTTCCATTGCCTCACTGGCTTCAGTGGTGCTATTCCCATGTACAAGTGTCTGCCTGGTAGTTTTAGTGAGTGTTGTGACCTTAACCCTGTTACACACAGACTCTCCTATCAGCTGCAACTCCCACGGAGCTGCTCTGGGTTAGTATTGCCATGGCTCCCATCAAATCCTGGTGCTTAGGCTCTGTCTGAGTCAGAGAGCCCTCGCAGCCATCACCAGGGTCATCCCCACAAACCAGTCAGACTACTGAGCATAGGTATTTCTATGTATTTCTTTGTGATGAATCTTTTTATACTTTTGCATCAAATATGTAAAATACTGTCTCTCCTTATACATTTCCTGCTCTGCTGTCAAAATGGGAACAAAACTGTGGTTTACAGGGTGCTGCCTGATTTCTGTGCAGGTTTCCTTTTCTCAGCATCTTCTGCTGGGGACAAAAGACACAGCGTGCAGTACTGACAGTCTGAGTGCTGGCCACTAGCCATGACAGGCAGGTTTCAGATTCAATGAGCAAAATGTTGCCCCATTTAATTGCAAGGTTGCTATGGACAAGACACTTCAGTGTAAATGAGCTCCAGAGAACATCTGTGACAGGTTCCTGGCATATGCTGGGAGCCTCCTCCTGCAAGTGGGAGAATACAAGAAGAAATGCAGCAGCTCGAGTGCAGCTGAACGGGGAGACGAGATGGCTGCAGCTCCATCCCACCTGGCTTCATGCCCACAGCTGGACTGCACAAAAACCAGGGCAGGGGACTTGCTTTTCTGACGCAGATTTTCTGAGGTCACAAAAGAAAAAGGAAACCTCCTCCCAGAACACCAAACCAGGTTTTCACATCCCAGTTAACCCAGTGCTGCCTCCAACCCACCTGGGTACCAGATATTTGGGTAGTGTTTCTCCTGCAAAGCATGTTCCCCACTGCCAGGGCACTTGGGCATGGGGCAGAGAAGAGCAGGGGCATCTCTAGACCAGCTCAGGAACATAGTGGCTTTGGCTTGCCTCTTTGGGGAAGCAGGAGGAGTGAAAGGTTCTCTCCTGTGGCACTTGTAGTTGCATGGAGTCATAAAATGAGCTTGCCTCAGCTGAAATACTGGCGAATTCAAGCTCAAAGGTTGATGGGATGCCTTGTGCTCCTGCCTTTCCAGCTCATGCTGTCCTTGCCCATTTGCTCAGCAGCGGGAGGTGGCATTGCGGGAGGGCACTGGGTCCTGCTCCCCTCTCAGCCCTGGGAGCTGAGACTCCTGGCCTCACTCGGCTTCCAGATCATGGAAGCTGAAGCAACGCTTGTTCACTGACAAATGCTCAGTAGTAGAAAGAGATCCACAAGAAAGAAGAGCAGCATCAAAAGCAGAAGTTAATTTTGAGATGAGCACCTTGAGGTTGGCCAGTGCATGGGGCTGGCTGCTGGGCTGGCTCGGAACTATAAATATTTCTTCTTACTTGAGTATCGGACCACCATCCCTGTGAGAGCTGGGACTCCGTTTCAACTCCCCACCATGCGCATCAGGCTGCTGGGCTGGTCTGGCGGAGCAGAGCCCGGTGCTTTCCCTCATCCCGGGGGAGCTGTGTGCTCCCCGCAGACTCCTGCTTCGTTAGCGCAGCGCGGGTGATGTTTCGGAGGCTCCTGCAGACGAGCTGCTTTCAGATAATATCTAATCAAAAGGAAATACCCTCTTGGCAAGGCGTGGGAGGAGCAGCACGGCACTGTGCTTCACTGGGGACAAGTCACACTGTGATCTTCAGCTGCTGGAGGAGAGTTTGGGATGACTAATATGTAATAAAGCAGCACAACAGGTTTGGCCCCCCCCCCCGGTAAAGCCTTTGATTTCAGTGGCAGCCATTGACAGATGAAACCAAGAAATGCTTCACATGCTCAGATAAAGCCATCTGAATATTCTCATAAATGGAAACTTTAAATAGACTTTTCCTTGCAAAGAGGATGAGAAATTATAGTTATGGAGGAAAGCTTTTGAGGACCTCTGTTAAGTCACTTGTTTTGCATTTGTTTTCCCAGAATTTTTTAAAGTAATATTTATCACAAAATAAATAATTCAGCATCTTTAAAAAATATAAATACGATCTGTGATCATTACTTCCAAGAAACAGTATCAAATATTTAGGTTTTCTGCCTTTCTAAAGGGACTGTTTCTGTCACAGGATTGTGGCCTCCAGTGTGGCTGAGCAATGCAATGCTTTCATCTCCAGTCAAAACAACCATCAAATGCTTCTGCAACACTCCCCGTCATCGGGAAATCTGCTGTTTAAAAGCTCTCTCCACTTTTAGGCTCTGATCTCTCTGCTGTGTTCAGCTGGGGGGGGGGGGAATTTTAAAATTGGAAAAGCAATTTTTCATCTCTCGGGGGAGATTTTCTCTTTGGGAACTCAGCATCCTCGGTTGCCTTTGGCACAGCCATAATTCCACAAATACATCAAGGTCTGACTTGGAGCCCGTGGGCCCTGCCGTGTCCCCCTGATTGTATCCAGGGAAGGATGTGCTGTCAGAGGACTCCTCTCCAGGCACCCTGCTTGGGATGCCACATAGCTGGGGGGTTTGCTTGGAGGGACCAGGGCAGTCCTGGCTGGCCCAGGGAGCAAAGCCCACTGGTAAAAGCAAAGGCAGCCACGTTGGTGCAATGGTTTCATTGCTACTCCCTCGTTATTAATGCCATGTAATCAGTTGGCCCACAAGTGATTAATAATGGCTCTAATTGCCTTTCTTCTCCTCCACCCTTCTGCTGGCAGATGCATCTGCACAGATCTGCCTTTGCCAAAACCCCAACGTGTGCTCCAAGGCTGTGAGCGTGTCACTCCGCACGGGTCTCGTCCCCTCGCTGCCCGGGTCTGTGCGGGCACCCAGCGTGCCATTGGGAAGGGAGATGAGCACCCTATTTTCTTTCAGAGCCCCACACTGATGCCAAGGACTGATTTGGTTTATTTGGCAGTGACAGCACAGGTTGATTTATTTTTTTAATTCAATTTGAATTTTTATTCAACCCCAAAAAGCTATTTGCTAGTACGAAGGCTGTGCATACGCAATAGAAACACAGTGAACATCTGCACTTGAGCATTTTTGTTCCCAACAGAAGCTACCAAGTGAAGATGGGCTGGTTCCCCGCATGGCACTCAGCAGCACAAGAGGGCAGAAAGCATGAGCAATGCAGTTGTGGTGTGGGACCGCAGCGAGATGGCCTCCCAGCTTGGCCAGGGATGGAGATGCAGCAGCTCCAGCGCTGCTTGTTTGCACCAGGAAGGACCAAAGCTGCTGCTTTTCTTACTGAATTTAAATCCGGGGAGTCCAGCAGACTTTATGGCGTGGTTTAATCTGCCAGAGCTCACATGCTCATTCTGGCCACCCCAGCAAATCGGGTTAAAAATGGGTATCTCAAAGCTGCTGCCTGACATGTGAACACGGCAGACCACCTCGGGTATTTTGGTGTGGCTTTGTTTGAAGAGTAGCAAAGTGACACGGGAGAAAAAGGCTGGGGAATACTTCTAAACTATGATTAACATGTTCAATCAAAAAAAGAGCTTGTTGACATCACCTCAGTTATACGAGGGGTGATCTTCTGGCTTCAGGATAGGTCTGTGACATCCCGAATGTCAAGAGAACCGAGCTCAGGATACTTGATTTTATACCAGCTCTTCACAGCTCTTCATAGATTAATGGAAAAGAGTTAGAGACATATGGAGTTCTGGATCCAGGAGGTACTTTGTGAAGCTTTTGTGTTCCCGAAGGAGCGATGTGCCATGTTGGTGTGGAGAGCAGGTTGTTCTCCATGTCTGTATCAGCAGTGCATCGCCCAGGTGAACTGCAGCTGAGCCTGCGGTGCCAGGGTGCCCAGACCCTCCCCGGGAGGATCTGCAGTTAGTGATCCATAGGCTACGCAAAATGAGCTGCTTGGATGCAAATACACTCTAAAGAACTTTAGCCATCATCAGCTACCAGAAAGAAAAACAATCAAAAATTCATTGCTACTGTATGGAAGCCAAATGACTGAAAAATCATTGCATGTGTCAGCTGTGAAGTGAGGCATGATGAGGTGCTTCAGCAGTTGATCGTGGAAGAGATGAAACCACTCTATGAAACAGAGGGGAAGGGGGAAGACGGAAGAATCTGCCTACACCCCACTGAGCCCTCTCCAAGAGACGAGCCACTGGTTTTGTTGCACTGAAGGAACCGCTAAAGAAGAAAACCATTGAACTTTACATTGGAAAAAATAGAGATCTCGACTCAATAGGTAGAGTCCTGATAGCAGTGGCTGCAGTCTCCAGCTGTGCTATCGCTCTAACAAAAGATCCTGTTTTTCACTGCAAACATGGATGAAAACATTTCCACTGCGAGCAGACCCACCTCAGCACTTAGGAGCATGCTGCTGCGGCCAGCAGCCCTCCTGCTGCACAGTACTTCAGAAATAATTGTATCAGGACCTCCCCCCCCTGTATTAGCCCTGTAGCCACTTTAAACCTAATTACCCATCCTCAGACCCGAATCTGTCTGAAAGGCTGATCTGAGCACAGCTCTACCATGTCCCCATTCTCGCCCAGCGCAAGTACCACGATCTCTTTCAGTGCCTGACCTTACCCATAGCTAAAAGAAATTGTGTGTGGTTTCACCACATCCAGTGAAGCAGGACACCTGCCCCTGTGTCAGGGACCTCTCCTCTCCGCTGCTCACCGCTCGCCCCAGCACGGGTCAGCAACCAGCCAGATCCGACAGGATTTCATGTGGTTTTTACCAGGTAACCAATGAAACGTTCCCTGCCTTGAGGCCAAGGAGCGAATTCTGCAGAGATCCCACTTGAAACATTCCCACATCAACTGGTCTTTGACAGGTAATTCTTTTAGCTCGTATTTAATTCACTTTGTGTGCTGTGCTGATTTTGTACTGAACTGGCCTCTTGAACGTTACATTGTGGGATTCCAAGTCAAATATTTTACAGAAGCTTAAATCAACACTATTTCCTTTATTAAGCAAAACTGTAATCTCATTACAAAAAAATCCAGTTAGTTTTAGAAGATCTATTCCTCATCAGCCCCTGTTGATGGGCATTAATGATATCATCGCTTCCTATTTTTTAATTTCTGCAGTTGTTTCTCATTGTCTGGGATCCATTATCTCCCCAGGACCAAAGCTCAGCAGGCCTATCAATATCCAAACCATTCAACCTTCCCTTAAGTAGCAGCTTTTCTTCTCCTGCTGTAATTTTGCCCGTGCTCCATGATCTATGCAAAAACAGCATTAGCAGTCCAGAAAAACCAGTAAGTTCTCTTCAAAACACTTCTACACAAATTATTTAGACTGCTGATCTGAAGATGCTTAGCTGTTGTAGCTTAGTGCTTGCTACCCCCTGAACTTCTGCTGTTATGCAAATTGTTGTATCATCATCATCTGATGGGAATGTATCATTTGCAGTTGTTTTTCTCCCCAGGTTCAGAACAGGAATATTTGTTCATTAAAAAACATTTGCCTTTCTGCATAATTATTGCCATTTCTATAATTTCAATTTGGTAATAGTCCAAAGACATTGTCTGGCTTCTCTTAATCCCTAATATATTTTAAAGACTTTTTCTTAATGCTCTTTTCTCTGTAGCTGTAGTCTGTCTCTTCTATTCTTTTCCTTCCCTTATCTAATTTATCCAGTTTCTAATTTCCAAATTACACTAATTTCAACTTTCCTCTTTTCTGTTTGTTTTCTATTTAGATGCAAACATTGCTCCTTTCATTGTTTCTCTCAGACACGTCCAATTTCTGTAACCATCTTGGGGATCCTCTGCCAGCAGAGGGACTGGGGCTTTCAGAGGCTTCAGCTGCAGTAGCCTAGAAAGGAATTTCAGTATTTTCTCAGTTCTGTTTCACAGTTTGCCCTGGTACATAATTGTTTTGCATTATGAAACCGTTTTTTTCAAAGTACCAAATGGATGTGTGAGTAGCTGAGATTTTTTTTCAGCTTTCCATGAGTTAGGGTCCACTTGTTGATCTTGTTCTTCTGCAGGAATGGCTACTTCTCCATCCTGGAGTTAATTCCTCTCTGTCTGAGACAAGATACTCTCTCGCTGGATGTCATCTGGTTTTGGATTGGGTGATTGAAATAAACTCTAGAGCTTCAGTGGGTGCTGACAGGTATGCCGGGATACCTGCTTTCGGCCAGCCCTCCCTAGACACTTTCTCACATTTTCATCCCCAGCTTCCACGTCCATCAGCAGAGCACCCTGAGCCGCACATGTTTTCTGGTCTGGGAGAAGTGCACTCACGCGAGCAGCAGCTTATTGCTGAAAAGAGGATGCCCCAAAGAGGCAAACAATTTCTCATTACTTGGACAATCAGGCCAGGGCTTTCTGACTTTGGCTTTTCTGCATGAGGTTAATTTGTCAATTGATGATCATTTTCTGCTGGACAGGCAGCATGTTTTCTCAATTATTTCTGTTTCTGCCTTTAGATAACAGACCTAGATCGTCAGAGGTCATCCTATGGACATTTCTAAGGATGTTGAGTCTGGCCCAGCTGCTGCTGTCAGAGCCATGTGATGTTCTCAGTGGTAGGATTCTGAAAGAGGAAGAAAGCTTGACAGGAACCTCTTGAGGTAAGTGATGATTTTTGGTGATCAGGAAGAGTGTTCACCTTCATGGTAGCTCTACCAAAAATCAGCGAGACGAGTAAGGAAACCTGGCAGTCCATCCAGTGCTCAGATGGGTGCCCCAGGGCTGCTGCCTTCCCCAGGCCACCTGGGCTCACAGAGCTGGGGCTGGGTTTGCAAGGGTGGGCATGTGCTGCCCTGAACATTTCGCCTCTGTGACCTCTCCTCTCACATCTCAGTCAGGCTCCGGTGACTTGTACTCCACACACAGTGCCAGTCTTGAGGGAATTCACTTTTTAACCACCTCCCCACATAAAGGCACTGCAGGTTTCTGTGCATTTCTCAGATAAGGAGCTCCCAATGGAAACCTCAGCAGGTCTGGACAGCACGCGAGTTGGTCACACACCCTGCTGGTGAGGTCAGCAGAAGAGGAAGGCTAGCAAGCCGTGAAGACAGCACCGTCCTCTCTGATGGAGATGCCTTTCTTTGCATTTTGCTCAGACTGTTTAAAATAAATTGCATCAATTTTCTTCACACTGCACAGTCTGAATCTGAAAAAATAGCTCTTTGGGGTATGAATAAATGGACAACAACATGTTATATTCCTGAGGAGTTTTGGTCTTCCAGGATATGACTACCTACTTGGATAACTTCTTGTTCCACAGAGGAGACAAATAAGTAGTTCTCCACTAATTTATGTCACTAGGTTGTAATTATTTTCTAGTAATACTCTCGTGCGAGGCTCTGTATAAATACAAAATATAAAAACATCCCCTGTGCTAGGAACTTGCAGTTCCAATGATACAGAAAGCAGTGCCACATGAACGAACATAGGATCACAGTGGGCCTTATCTATCCAGAGTTAGCTATCAGATCAGGCTGATATTAGATAAAATACAATTACAAGTATTAACTCTGATCATTCACGTTAAAGTTATTATAGAAAGTCACTTAAGCAAAAGAAAAAAAAAGACACAGTCTGTGTTAAGTTTACTTTAGTGCTAAATACAAAAAAGCATTCTATTAAAGCAAAGCCTTGCTAACATCTTCCTCCTCTTGTACACCAGCCCGTGTGTTTCCCAAGCACTGATCTTCATGGGAATACCTCTGTTCTCTTTTTACACCAAAACCTTTCACATGGCCAACCACAGCTTGCTCTGCAGCCAGCAGTGTGGCATGTGCCCTCTGCAGTGGTCAAATGCCAGGGGAAGGGATGCGCATGGTACCCAGAGGGCAGGGGGGAAGCTGCATTTCCAAAGCACGTGGCACTGTGTGCATCTGCAGCATCAAAGTCCTTCCCACAAGGCTCTTACAGGAAGGCATCTGTTGGACATTTTTCATTCTCAGGACGACATTGGGATGTAAAATCTTCTTCTCTACAGAGGAGAATTAACTGAACAGCATCTCCAGGAGCCCACTCACAATGATGACCTCTACATACACAGCAAAATTGATTAAATGTACACTTACTTCCCTGAAGCTTCAGCAAGGCCAGCAGGTCAATCACATTAATATCAGATACTCTGTTTTATTGGAGATTTCTTGCAGAAATAAATGTCAGCATGGCTACAGTCCAGAAATCTAAAGATTCACTGAAGTCAAACTTAAATGGATCTTATCTTGCCATTTGACAAAGCTTTTTCCGTTGATATTTCTCCCTAGGCACCTCAAGCTATGGACGAAACATAGGATATGCTCTGTGAGTAGGAGAAATGTTTTGTCAGATAAAGTGTCTTAGCACAACACGGAAGCAAGTGAAATGCAGGCTTTTGGGATGCGACACATCTCCCTTGACATTGGATACATTATTATAAACATCTCTGTCTCCATTAGGGCATGGGCTCCTTTCATATCTAAGGCGACAAATCAAGACTGCTAAGGCAGGAGCTATCAGACACATTTAAGATACTCATCGTAAAAGGAGATTGGCCATAGCCTCTCTCTTGCAGTCTCTGCAAAAGATGGTCTTTGTTTGCAGACAACCAGCAGTTTCAGTGATGGATGTCTCGGGG
>Ga0181612_103273_pt1 | contig 19598 bp, 10 predicted proteins | sample HoacroProtozoa21_FD_119630 | JGI IMG/M metagenome (GOLD analysis project Ga0181612, IMG submission 119630) | Hoatzin crop microbial communities from Cojedes, Venezuel. Combined Assembly of Gp0051906, Gp0051904, Gp0051908 | reverse complement strand
CCTCGGTTTCCCCACTCCGCTCCCACTCACCTCATTAAGCCTGCTCCCTCCTGAGAGCAAAATTCCCCCCCCCCCCAATCCCCCCCCTCTGTGGGGCATCTTTTGGGCCAATTTCTGCAAAATCTGTAAAAAATTACCAGCGTTCCCGGGATGCAGGAGCATCATCCTAGCAAAGGTCCCTGCTGCAGGACTTGCCTGGGCAGGAGGAAAATAACAACCACGGTCCTGTGCGTGTGTGTGTGGGGGGTCTGGTCTGGGGGGGACCCCAACAAGGGGAGGCAATCGGCCCGGAGCAGGGATCCAGCCTTGGAAAATCCATCCAGTTTAGCAGCAATGGGAGGAGGAAGGAGAGATTCCCGTCCTAGCGCTGGACTGCAACGATAGGTGGCAATCCCAGGTCTGCGAGAGGCGAGGCAGCGTGTGCGCATACGTGTTAGTTATTGCCTCCTACTGGGTATGTTCAAAAACGCTGAACACACTTTTTGGCGTGGACCTGAACTGACTCATGCTTCAGTGAGCAGCTCGTCGTGAGACGATGCTTCGGGTGGGGGTTCTTCGGATTCAAGCAGAATATTTGGGTCAGGGTCCAGCGTTGGATCCCCGGGGTGGCATGAGTGCTAGGGTGCATGGCAGATGTCAGCGAGCAATCCCTCAAGGCACAGCCTTATTGTAATGATATTTTCCAGGGTAACCGCGTAGCTGATGGGAATTTTTCAGCAGGAATCTCCTCCATGCGATAATTTGCACCTAGAGCTCAGCTGGGGACAGTGCAGCCACCCGCGTCCCCGACAACCACGACACTCTCTCCTCCACTCCCAGGCTTTGATTTCCTCTAATAGCAGGTTAATGCCAGCTCACGCTCTGCCTCTGCCGTTAACCAGGCAGAGCGAAATATCAGCAGGGATATTAGGACAGTAATTTGGGGAAAGAGTGGAGATGGTAAAACTGAGATGGAGGTGCTGTTCCTGGGAAATACACTTTGGACCAGTGATGCGGGACCAGGTGAGGTCTCACCTCAGAACACGCACAGTGGATCTGGGATAAAAGATATCAAATGATTTTGGCCAGAGGAGGACCTGAATAAACTACAGTGGGGGATAAAATGAGCGGCTGAGATGAGGGCTGGGGAGGAAACACTGCTCCATCCTTGACCTGCTCTTCCCCTCTCCCGCAGGCAGATGCCCTTGTTGCCTCTGTGATGGGCAGTGGCAGCCCAGGGACTTTCAGTTTGAGCCAGGTTGATACTAAATGCTTGAAAATACCCAGCACTGGAGAGTGGGACCCTGTGTGTCAGGGCTGCCCAAAAACCTGCCTTGGAAATTCCTGTCCATGGTGGTGAAGCCGAGGCAGCAAAGCTGAGGCAGCAATGGCCCTGCAGGGATGTCCAGAGCCTCCAGCGTGAGGTTGGAGGCCTGAGGTGCATTTGCTCTGACCTTCTGAAACCCTCTGGATGGTGTCTTGAGGATGGGAAATGAAGGGGTGCCAGGGAGCTCTACCCTTGGAAAGCGGACAGAAAGGCTCAGCCTTTACGAGACACCGGAGAAGCCAAGCCCGCAGCACACCTCACCCTTCGCTCCTGCTTTCCTTTGCTCCGAGGCCCGAGATGCCCATCCTCAGCTGGTCCCATGCCGAGGGGCACCCCTGGCCCCGAGCACCCCCAGACCGGGGGGCAAAGTGGCGGCTGCACCGAGGGGGATGTCCGTCTGTCCTGCCTTGCTCCCTCTGTGAATGCCGCCGTGTTTCCAGCTGCTGCTGGGCAGCACAGCCCAGCTGCTGGTGGATTCATCATTTGTGGAGGAAGAATAGAAAGAGGGTGTTCTTCTGGTTTTTTGTTGTTTGTTTTTTTTTGTAATTTGTTCTCTGCTTTTATTTGCTGCTTTGCAAAGGCCGAATTCCTCCCCGCGAAGAACTCGGTGGAGGACAAAGCTTTCAGCAGGAGCTTCCCTGAGGATGCTGCTTCCCACCCATGCATCACAGCCCAGATTCGGGGGGTCATGCACCACCCTGCTCTCAGCATCTCATGTCCATTGTGACTGATCCAAGTCCTCCATCTCCCTGCCAGACGTCCTCTCCTACCCCACCCCTCCTTCCTCGGGGTCTTCCAGGGGAGTTTGGGGGGGATCCCCAGATGCTGCCCAGCTTTGGTACCCCACTGGTGGAGGGTCAGGGTTTCCCCATGGGAGGGACACAGCCGGAGTGCGATGAAGAGAGCAGTGGTTTTGTTCCCTAATCCTTCTCCCTCCCTCATTCTGCAAACTTTATTTATACCATTCGTTAGATCTGATTTACGGGGGACTTTCCCGTTCCAGCAGGAAAACCGCTGGGAGGGGATTTCTCTGCAAAGCTTTTGGGCTCGCAGGCATTTGATTTTCCAGGGTCGTGCCAGGCTGGTTCCTGCAGGGTGGCTCTCGGCTTGGCAAGACTTAGCAGGGGACCCCCACAGGGGGGGTCCCATCCATCCCCCCAGAATCTCCCATCACGGCCCCGAGATGGAGCCAGTCCCCATTGTCATGCTGCTGGCAGGTGCCCTTCGCTGCCAAGCCCGCTGATGTATCGCTTCCCCACCGTGACTCACTGGCACAGATGTAATTTCTAATTAAATAGCAATTCTTTTCAGAGCCATTTATTTCTGTTTCTTTTGTATTTTGATTGGAGTGTCAGTCAGTTTTTCACCAGTTTGTCAATTCCTCTTTCCCTAAAGATTAGCTAGGAGAGATGTGAGAATACAGAAATATGTGTTCGCAGCACCAAGCCTGGGAGCACCTCGGGTCCCAGCCACCTGGGGAAAACCTATGGAGAAGATAGTAAGAAACTGAGAAAGAGAAAGAAAATAAGTCCCTAAGAAGCCTTTGCTTCAAGCAGTGTTTCGAAATCTGCTTTTTTCCCCCATTTCCATCAGCCTTCCCTGGCCTGCAGACCTGCGAGTCCCATCCTGCCGCGGTCCTGCAGCAGCAGACGGTGCCTTCTCCGAGGAGAAATCCCACCGGAAGCTCATGGTGAAACAGCCTTCTCCTGGATCGACCTTAGCCTTGGGCCATTTGAAACAAGGGATGTGCAAATTCATCTCTGAGATGCTCCAAATTGTGGTCCTTGATGCTCAGCATGTGGTCTGGGGGAGAAGGTGGTGACATCCAAATCCTTGCTCTTGGTGGTAATTAGGGAATTTTTTGGTGAGGTAGTCTATGGTGGGCTCATTTTGGGGGGCCTGAGTCCATCGCTCACCAGGAGAGCCCGGCAGCTCCAGCACTGCGTGCTCTGCCTGATGTCGGTGTCGTGGTTGACACCCTCAACACCACGCTCCATCTCAAGGCCACATCACAGAGTGTTCAAATCCCCAAAATTCCCAGTGTCCACTCATCCCAGCGAGCAGAGCATCCTTTTGTTTCAAGTCACGTCCTGACCATGGTGGGGATGAGGAGTTGAATCTACCGCTGGTGTTGAGAAGTGGTGGTTTTGCTCAGCCTGCATGCTCAGGCCAAGTGTTGCAGCTGGGTAATTTCATGTCAACTTGTTGCATTTAAGTGGGTAAAAAGAAAAAAAGCCTATTAAAATGGAGTGGCAACATGGGGGTGACCTGTAAAACCGTCCGCTTTGTTGGGAATGGGGCACGGGAAAATTCACAACAGCTTTCAAAAAGGGAAACCGCTCCCACCCTGAGAAAAAGGTTATATTTTAATGAATTTGTGTATCTTGATGGGAAACATGTCCCATCACGTGGGGCTGTTGGTCTGTGTTATGCTGACTTGTCCAGCTCTTGAATCAAGCACTGGAGCAAATCACCACCCCAGCAGATAGCCCAAATCAACCCAAGGGCACTCATCCTGCCTCCCTAGGGCTTTTAGCCCAGACACCTCCCACCTGGGGAGGGTGGGGCCAGCACTATAAAAGGTTTCAAGGGGGGTCAGCACCTACCTAAAAGGTTTCAGAGCAAGGAGGTTTTTTCTGATGCTGAATTTTTTGGCAAGGGGAGGTTGTGCTCCTGCAAACTGTGGAGGATCTGGTACCAGTGAGTAACTCCAAAGTAGGGCTCTTCTCCCTGCAGTTTGGTCCCTTGGGGTTTACATCTTGATTTCCAAACTGTTTAGAGGCTGTGAGGTCTGGGCTGCTTGGAGTTGCTTTTAATGAAGCTTTTCTATGTTAATGGCGTTCCTGTTTCTGCACAGCAAGGCTGGGGTGGGGATGGCACTCTGTCTGTCACTGGGTTAGCTGAAAGCCCTGTAGAAGTGCGTATCTCCTCCTTAATATTAAAAAACTTGGTATCCCCATCATTTCCCCCTTAGTCTGGGATTTATCTCTTATCTGGGTGGATGGAGCTGGGAGGGTCCTTGCTTTCACAGCCAGTGGGTTTGAGCATCTCTGTTGGGCTGATGTATCCCATCCCCTGTAGCGGGGGAAATCAGTGTGGCTTTGTGCCCTTATTAATTTCTTGTCGGGGAAAGCGTGCAGGGCTCACGTTGAAGTATGAAATGAAGTAGGCAGGGAGTAGGGAGAGCAAATATTAGCGCTCTTAATGGCCTTTTGTTTTACTAGCAAAACTGCTATTAATCACCCTGGTGAGAGGAGCTGAGGCTGCTCAGGGATGGCTTATCTGTGCAAACAGTGCTGGGAATTAGCAGAGGGGAGACCTCTGCGTGCATCCGCTTGGGTGCTTCAGTGGGGACTGAGCATGGCATCTGGCAGAACTGGGGTGTCCTGAATAGGCAGCCTTAAAAATGTGTGGTTTTAGCTTTGCTAGAGAGGTAGAGGTGTCTGTAGGGGGGCAAGAGGTTCCAGTGCAGAGCATGGGGCTGAAAACCTCTGGATGATGCTTCCTGCTGAGCTGGCAGGTGACATCAATGCTCTGTGCCTTGGTTTCCCTTTGGCTTCTGTGTTTGGGCTGAAATTGCTCCAGAAGAGCAGGAAATGTGTCAGGAGGCTGGTGGTCAGCAGGCAGAGGGTCCTTTACTCGGGCTCAGAGATGAGCTCCTGGAGAGCATCTGTTGGGGTCAAGTGTTAAAGCCTCTGTTCTACCATCCTGGGTTTGTACACGGCTGTCTTGTCTGGAGTTTGGCATGCCATTTTTTAAGTGGAAATTTTTCATAAAGGTGCTGATCTGAAGTGTGGCTCACCAGGCTTTGTGCTTCTCTGGGGCTGCCCAGCTGGGAGGACTGGGGAGATACCAGGGATGCAGCAAGGCTGGGCTTGGAGGAGCCCCAGCAGCTGCCAAGGGCTGTGCAGCTTGCTGTAGGTGACCCTGCTTCGGCAGGAGGGTTGGACTAGATGACCCACAGAGGTCCCTTCCAACCCCTACTATTCTGTGATTCTGTGAGAAAGTAGACAGGGGATTTGTGATGAGAAGTAGCCCAGTTTCTACTCACAGTTGATTTCTTGCCTGAGGCACATCAGTCTTGAAGTCTGGATAATCTTGAGTTTTGATCCCTCTTCCCACATCCTTCAGACCCCAACACAAGCACCTCTGTCTTTCAGCTATATCTCTCACCTCCTTTTGACCACCTTCCCCATTAGCTGTTTTGCAACAGTCACCACCAGGATATGGTCTGCTCTCTCAGAAAAACCGAGAGGACATGACTTGCCCCAGGTCACTCAGCATACCTCAGCACTGTAGAGCGTTCATCAGTATGACCTTGAGAGCTCTACATGACAGCTGCCAGGACCGGTAAGGGCAGTCTGTGGCTAACAGGGGCCATCCAGTAGGATCCCACTTACTCATTCAGCAATAGCACTGGCACTAGGATAAACTGCATGCTGCTTGTCTTAGTCTTCTCAAACACTAGATAACATTTCAGGAGGAGAGAAGCTGCTGTTCTGTGTTGGTAATCGAGCCAGGCTTATAAAGAATATGGAAAAGAAGGTTTATCGCGATTTCCACACAATAGACACAAAAATCAGTGAAAGAAGGGTTGGTTTTTTTCAGTGTACTTCATGTTAGGGTCTCACTGGAAGTAGGGAATAACCTTCAAAATTCTAGTTAACAGCAGTGGGATTCACATCACACATCACCAGAGATTGATACGTAGACATATGTCCGAGAGTTTCCAAGATCCACTTACAGTTACTAGGCAAATGAATCTCATAAGGCACAGCTCTGAAAAACATGCGTAGATGCTTCTAAGATGCCAGATGAACCTGTGCAAGAGTCCAGAGAAGCCATTATTTTATTTCATTGACTAGCAGTGAGTCTGGGGAGACTACTTCTGACAGAGATATCTGTCTGGTGAACACACACAATAAAAAGAGATAACTCATCCGAGACTTCCCCCACTCATGTCTTTTATTTAAATGAGGCCCTGGTATCACATCTTAGACCTTTGATTTTTCAGAATTTTCAACAACCTGAATTTAAAAAGCAAACTACAGACTCAACTTCTCCCCCCACACCAGCTCTGGATTGTTCAGGAGCATGGTGCTTTGACTTCTTCCTCTGGTCTAGTCAGAGAAAGTGAGCGGAGAGAGACTTCTGTGCTTTATATCTTGTGATCCTCCAACAATTACATGTGGATATGGAAATAAACATCTATGGATTTATTTTTAGAGCTTTCCCTTTCATGGTCTACAAACATTTGGTCATATTTCTCACACACTATCCTGTATTGTTTGTATCCTTCACATACACACATCTAAGAAAAGACTGTTCTACAGAGCAAGGAAGTTGAAAATATAGTCTATTTAGAATTAAACTGACCGTGGCTTCAAGTTCTACAAATCAAAGCTGTGGCAGCTTGTATCTGTTGTCCCGTTTCATGAGTTAATGTCTATAGAGTTTTGAACATCTCAGATATTGTATAAATTGTGTGTATTATTATGAATTTATCTGATTTCACGACAAGTTGTACATTTCACAGTTTTCAGTTTTGATGCATCTCTAAGGTTTTATCTGCATTTAAAAGGTTTCCAAAGAAAGTGATCTTAAAAAACTGTCTTAGCATGGATGATATTTGTCCTAGAAAAAAAACAAGACTAGAAAGCCAACCCAACTCAGCAGTTCAGTTCTGTTACAGAAACAGCTAATAATACCTCTCTGAGCTGCACAGGTAAAAAGATTTTCTTGCCATTACATGTGCGATAGATGTGCAATTTTCTTGCATACATAATTGAAAGAAATTTATGACATTTACCAGTGTAGATATAACCAAGCATTTCAAGTATATTCCTTTCTGATATGTCAGAGAGTGTCACAAAGAAACTTCCAGATCCTGCAGCAAGCCAGCAGCTGTAATGTTAGGCTACAGAATGACAGCTGGACTGCCTTATGCAGGTGATCTTTTGATTAGATGGGCACCCCGGGGGTCTCGCCATCACTCTTATCCACGCTTTCTCTCATCAGAGCTGGTCAGCAGGTCACAAGTCAGACTGACCAGTTGTGTTTCTTTCTCCCAGAGAAACAAAGAAACTGGACTGCAAACACACAGTAGTATGAGGTGAGAGTTCATTATGCAAGTCCCAATTTGAAGTAAATAAGATGTCACTAGTCAAAGATAACTTTCATATCCCTAATGAAAAAATATATTAAGCCAGCAAATACTGAAATGTTGAGGACTACAGATTTCATCTTGCTGTGGGATTCTAGCAATCTCTTGTTGTGGCACTGTCTTGCACATAGGAAAGAAGTGATCTTAAACAGAGAGAAAATACGTTTGTGTTGGAATTTCCCCATGCCTTGGAATTCCTGCATTAGCATTTCATAATGTGGTACCCAAAGTCCAAACACCAACCAAAGAAGTGTACTCATATTACTTTTATAGCCATTTTTTAAACAACCTTTCATTTTCTACTGTTATTTGTAAATAAATAAATGAATAAAACGTCGATGGTCCTTGCTAATTTGGTGGTATATTCCAGCATTTGATCTTCATGGAAGAAAGATTATCAGAAAAGCATATAATGTACGCCAAAGTCTGACACTGATCATCTTTGCCTTGTCTGTTTCATTTCCAAGATTATGTTCACGTGGCAACCGTGATGGAGCAGCATTAAATAAGATAAGCCACTAGAGTCTCTTAGAATGCCATGATGGTACATTTTTTGTGAAGATGTGACTCAGAATATAAAGAAGCAAAAAACATACTGAAGCTCACTCCGAAAATATGTTCTGGAGTGATTTACTTCCTAGTTAAGCCTAAAGATGGAGGGAAAAATTTTTTAAATGTTCCAGTCTCTGAATGTAGTTTGTTAAAGATTCATTAGTGCCTGTATGTTCATATTGCATCTCTTCGCTGAGCCAGGGGAATCTATTTCTAAAGAAGTGGCAGAGCTCATACATGTTCTTAGCCCCAGGCAAGCTCTCTCTGATTTTGGGGAGACAGGAATCCCACCTCAATCCACCCTGTCCCAAGACTAGGACAGCACCAGCGAGGAACAAAGTTCCTTTTTTTAACTTTTCATTCTTCCTTACTCCACTGGAGAAATAACAAAGCTGAACAGAAATGCCAAGACGTCCATTGGCTTCGAGGGTACAACTTTAAAATCTGGAAACTGAACAAGATGCATTTTCTCAAACACTAGACAAGGCTGTGGCTCTGTTTTAGCAAAAAGGAAGCTGCCACAGAACCTGCTATCTCTTCTGTGACAGGGACCTCCAGGTCCAACCTTCTCCAGCCCATAAAAGACTGGTATCCAGTTCAGACCTCTTGTCCAGGTACAGGACCACCACCTTTCAGTCTTCCTTCCTCCTCATTTCCCAGAGCAAAATCAATGGAATATACTTGAATCATGAAGACCTACTGTTTCCAGGGAAGAAATATACAAAGACAAACACTTCTTCAGACTTCCCACTCATTACTATAGTCCCTGTTATTAAAGTTACCAAAACTTTGCCACCATGTCCTAGTTTATTCTTTGGCACTCCAAGTGTAATTTATACTAGTGACACAGTAAAATTGCAACTCCAAACAAATATCTCTTAGCTTTCTCTCAGCACCTGGCAAGTCAGGTGGCTGTTGCTTTGTGTTGATCCTCTGAAGTCTCAATTCAGTCCATCACTTTACCTCCAAGACAGACATGCAGCTAATAGATGTCACACAAGAACAGTTACAGCAGCATTTCCTCTAGCACAATGACTCTTTTAGAAGGGCAAAGGTTGTTGTTGCACAGAACTTGGTCCTGTCCCAAGACTGCATAATGAACTATATTAGAAACTGAGAACTGCTAGAAACAATCCCATCTTCTCCTCCAGTTTCACAGTCTCTGTCTCACATATACCCAAATGGAAGAGTCTAGTTTGGAAAGAAGATAGTGGAGAGACATTATCATAGGTAGGCAGGAGTGCAGTACTACACCTGCCTGTCAGAAAAACACCATCTCCTGTGGAGGCCTCCAGTTCTGCAGGCTGATATCTTCAAACAGCTATCAGCTTGAGAGAAGACAAACGACCTCTGAATCACCTAGATTTTCCCTTCATTTCCTCTATTACAAGGAATAAACTCTTTCTGACTCAACATAAACACGTGAGATGGAGTGAAAACACAGCATGAACAATTAGAGCTACAGAACCTAAACTTTTATGGTCTGCATCTTTGCTATAGCAAAGATCAGATTTAAAGGCTCAGAGGGTAACTCAGTCTTTCAGTTGAGGAAGAAAACAATTTTCTTGCCTGACATAACTCTTCACACAAGACCAATCTAAATATACAGGCTTATTACCATACCATTTATAGTTCTGAAGGAATCAGAAAGCTTACCTACCTGGAAATGATCAATATCTCTGTTTCAGTGTTGGAACTGATAAAACTTAAAGGGTAAAAAAAAAATGCACAGAAACCCCCAACCAAACAAGAAACTCTGAGTGGAATGTCATGAATTTGCCACCAGCTGCTGTATTTATTTACCCCCTACTATCCTCTCTGCAATGCATGGCTTCTAATGTAGGCACAGGAGACACAAATTGCAGATTACTCTTTCACCCCTGTAGACTTCAATCAATAGAATCACATGTGATCTCAGAATTCAGTCTCTGAGGTTTTCATGCATGTGAATAAGAGTGCAAATTCCACTTCTATTGACAAGGCTATAATCCTGTTGCACAACTGTATCACTTTGGCTGAAACAGTATTAATATTGACGTTTGACAGTGGATGAATAGGACACGAGTTAAAATGGAGCAAATCTAACAATCAAACCAATAATACCTTAGCACTGGGTTTCTTTCTGTTATAAGCTCTGTACATTACACTGTTTTTTTGTCCTACTGAAATATTTTATATCATTTTTCTTGCAACACTGAAGTGTAAAGAAATTTTAAATAGCATGAAAGGATACAAACCTAATCAAACATAGTTTATGCTGTAAATCCACTCAATCAGCCTCTTAGGGTAACACTGAGCATCAATCAAAGTTGTATTATTCATTTATGAGTTGCTGTACCCAATTCTTGAAGGCATGATATTTTGCTGTACCAAAGAGGTACTTTCATACAGAAAGAATCGCTTGTAGCATTAATGAGGGTAGGTTCACCTAAGGACAGACTTTCCCTATGGCTCTCGGTGGTCTGTGTGGGAGTCTCAACTTCACTAGAGTATGAAGACAACAAAAGTTGCTTCGCTGTTCTTTGGGGATCATTTCTAAAGCCCAATAAAAAAAAGGAAAAAGAAAAAGAAACCAAGCCGAAGTAGCCCATCTTGGTAGTGGAGCTGGATGATGTTAAGAAAGTCCAAAGTATCTTCTGCTGTTACTTAAATGATTATCATGATCAGAGGTAAACCTTGAAGAGAAGAGATCCACACTGTGGGCTGAGCAGTCGTAAGAAACAAAGCAAGGGATAATGTTTGAATAAATCTTTACCTCTCTCTGGCTGCTACTGACACCTCTGAGAAGCCTGATCTTTTCACTTTTTCCTCATCACATACCACTAGAGGCACCTGGGTGAGAACAAATCCTAGATCAGAAGCTCATGTAACCTGGTCTGCAATATACAGGGCTGGAGTCAGGGAATAAAAGGCAGGAACTTTGCATTATGAGAGTGCTTGAGGGCAATGCACCTGTAACTTCCATCATTCAGATTCAGTCCTGTGTAAAGGGTCCAGCAACATAAAAGGTGAAATGATATGATGACCGAGCAGATCCAGCCAACTCATTAGGCAATGCTCCACACAGTCTTTTTTTTAGAAAATAAATCCCTTAATTGTCCACATTAAAAATGAATTAACACATCACAAGAACACATCCTCTAAAGACTTGACATTAGTGTGCATTTTAATAGCTAATTAAAACACTTTCACCTCTTACAACTGCCAGTAAATCCCAGGCAGGACCTTCTTCTTGAGCTCCAAGCCAAGAGAGAGGAGAAAAAAGGAAATGAAACAGTGTTGCTATTGCAGCTGTGGATGAGTGGCAGAAGTAGATATTCTCGCTACCTTTTACTAAGGACTCACTATGGGAATGTGACATTCATTTCAGTCCAAGCTGTATTTCAGAAGTGCATTTACTCTGTTTTATATTTTTGGGTGTCACACTCTGTCGCAGTAACTTTGTATTTTATTATTATTTTCAGAAGTACAAAGGCAGAAATTCAGATATGTTCAGCTTTCACAGCTCCCATTGTCTTTAACTGCAAATAAGATTCGGGGCTGGGGGAAAGCAAAGCCATTTCTGCTTCCTCTCACAGCACTGTCAGATTTTATGATGTCACTGAGTGATAGTGCCAGTTACTCCTATTCCAAGAAGACCTGGAGATGTATACAGGTGTCCATCTGCATCAGCTTTGTGGAAATTCCTCTGGAAACTCCTCTGGAAATTCTGCATGCATATATTTCAAATCCCAGGAGGCGGGAGTGAAGAATATGATGTTTATAGTGTTTACAATGAGAGTTTATTCTGATTTTTATCACTAAATCCCTATAGTTAGTGTAAAGTTTATTTTCCCTATGCAAAGAAACATGGAGCAGATCTCGCACCTGTGTTTTTACAGAGGAGTTCCTATGATTTACCAGAACTATTGCAGTTGTGTTGCCTGTGAAGTCACAGCTTGAAAGGAATTTTCTGTCTTCTTTGTGGTTGCTTGTACTACCTAAACACGTGTAAAATTAATGTATTTAAGATTTCCCCACTTCCATCATCATGTGATCCAAATTGGCCCATGAGTTCAAAGGTGAGCAGAACACATGTAAGCTATGCTAACAAATCTGTTTTCCTTAGCTGGAAAGGAGCTGATGCTGTACCAAAGGCTGTATATAGGGTACTGAGGTGTTCTGGAGTTTTCACATGTGAACCTTAGCCCAAGGCACCTGCATATATCAGGACTGGAACTGCTCCACTGAACTGATTTTTTTTTGTTTTGTTTTTAAAGAAATGGAATCACAGGAGAACATCTATAGCAAAGAAAGGCAGATTTTCTAAGAATCAGTGTTGTATATGCCCATGAAGGCACAGGAAAAAATACACAGTGAGGGAAAGCACACATAAAACACTGGTCCATGGCTGGAGAAAGCCATAACTGAGCTGACACCATTTAATTTTATATCAGGCTCAGAAAAAAACAGATTTCAGGTGGGAAAGACAGGGTTTGAATTTTCATCAAACTAATTAGCTTTGCCTCCCTCTTTCTTAGACTCAGATAAATACTCTTTTCAAGAGTGATTAAATAGAAAAAAGAGTCAGTACTAGAATCTGTTAATGCCTTACACGGCAGAAAAATTATAGCCTGTAAATCAGTGCTGTGATGCTACAGGAAAGGATATCGTTGAGGGAGCAGAAGATGGAGAACTTCAGGTGTTTTGGTCAAGAGTTTGGAGAGAAACCCCAAAGTCTTGGTACAGGTGCTTTATTACTGTCTGGAGCCAACGTTGAGCTTTCTGCAGCTCCTTCTGTTTCCAACCAGGTAAAAGACTGAAGAAGGCATCAAACCTCCCATGAACTGAAGAGCTCTGCTCTTTGTGTCCTAATTCCAAACTGTCAGGTCTAAAGATACAATGTCGAGGAAGGTGCAGTGGTGGGAAATGCTGGAAAGTCTGCATGTACTGCAAAACACAAACCCCCTTGCCTTGAGATGCTCCCTTTGAAATTTCATTGCCACCAGAAACTAAAAAAGACAGATTTTGGGGATTCCATCCAGATTTTGGAGAGACAGCAAAAATAAAGTTTCTCTTCACAACGTATTTCTGCAGGTGTGTATTTTGTGACAAATCTAGGAAAAAAAAAGATAAATACCCTAGCCACAGGGTCACATTGCAGAATTCCCTAGGGAATGTTCTCTCCTCAGGGAGAAGGGCTTTTTCTATTTCAAAAAGGTCATGGAAGAATTAATTACAGCTAAGCATGAACACTTGAAATGAAAATATAAAGTGCAGCTTGTTCTCCTAGTATGTGTTGCATCTGCACAAGAGGTCTCCACAGATGTGGCATCAGCAGTGAGGCGCTGCTCTGTACGAGCCCCCAACAAGGGTGGGCAAGGCAATGGGTGGCTTCACAGCTGCACCAGGTTTGATGGGGGCAAGCTAAGGAAGTGTCCAGAAGCACATGGAAGTGTTACATCCTCTTGTACCCCATCTGGGAGAGTGCCACATAGGACCTACTCCTTCCCAGTGCTGGTGTAGCATGGGCCTGAACTATAAACCTTACCTGCGGGTGAGACGACTTCAGTGGTAGCACTGCTCATGGTCCGAAAACTGCTTCCTTGGCCAAGCTGGTCACACACTGCCAACACCAGGTCCTAAACACCCACTTTCAGTCCCCAGAGGACAGCAACGTCTGCAGCTCTGCATGTTCACACATAAATAACTGCACACAGTTGAGGCAGAGAAAGTTTTTTCTGCCCTTTTCCTCACTGCACACATTTTCAATACAGGCAGAGTGAAAGTAGGAGATTTACATGGCTTTCTAACTCTTCTGAGTAGCCCTGGTGTTCCTGTTGTTCCTTTATTAATACTTCCTCCTACCAGTAGTTTGCTGATGCAGGACACCAAGCTGCTTTTTTTAAGAGGCAGCCTAATTTGATCATCATCCTGAAGGATGTTTTACTTTTACTTCCATTTTAAATTTCAAATAATAAACACTACAGGCGTTGTGTTTACACTCTTCATGTTTCTCTGCCTATACACTTGCACACAGAAGCACTCACATTTAACTGTCAGAAAACGAATAATTTTCTATAACATAATTATGGGAAACATAGAAAATAGAGTCAAAAGAGACCTCAGGATGACTACCACACCCACCCAGCTTCAGGAAGTAAGAATCAACTCTATCTACTGCATTTTTTGTAATTATCAGTGCACGAAGTTCTTTAATACTTGCAGCGATGGAGATTTCCAGCCTTCCCAGGGAATTGATTTCCTTACTTCCTATTAGAACAAGGTCTCCTGGTTTCTCACCTGTGGCTACTCTGATACCTTTTAAACACATGTGTCCTTGCACATTTGACCATGGCCATAAAAAAAAATCTCAGTTTTTTCCCTGGCCACATAGGACACGCTTTGCTCTTCCCTGCTAACAAGTGAACTACTCCCATAGTAAAAGGACTCCTGATGAATCAAAGCCTAGTCTATTCTGCACCTATTGACTGACTGGGATGGCCAACTTCTCACTTTAAAAAATGAAATATTTTGTTTATAATGTGTCTTTTGAATGTTTTCACTTTAGTTAGGGACTACTGGCTTCAGTATGAAATTGGCATATAAGCAGCACAGGAACTTAGACCTCTCTTGCCTGACTAAATTTTCCAGTTAATTTCAGATTATTTTATACCTTGAAAAACGTCCCTGCAACATGTAAAACAGAGAAGGATTTTCCATTATTTTTATTTAAATACTGCGGAGTTCACAGAAAAACTGGAGTTTTTCTCCTCATCTGAATCAAAATCAGATCTCTTCACACTGAGAGAACAAAAAATCTGTCCTGGATTCAAATATTCCCAAATGATGCCTAATCCCAGGCCTCAAACACAGCTGCTTTCAGTGGCACAGATTACCTCTTTAATGCATGAATCTTTCCTAAGCATGGATGGAAAGGCTCAGAGTTTAATGCTCTTATTTTCATGTTCACATTTTGATACAGAAAAGCTGATCAGATAGAGGTGAAAGGTTATCTGATGCTTTCTTAATCCAATCAATATTAAAGGTCTCCTTATCTCTTTAGTGAATCACTGGTCTGGAAAAATGTCTTCAGGTGCAAGACTCAACCTACCTGCTCAGCTAAAGTAAAAGGCATCCCAAACCATGGCAACACTGAATCTGAATGTTGGAGGTCTGAAACAGGTTCTGGTTCAGCAATCTCCAGTTACCTTAGTTCCCAGCAAGACTGAGCCTCCAGAGCCTCACAGAAAAAAAGAAGAGCAGAAATAAAAGGAAAAAAAATGGAAAAAAAAATACAAAAAGTAATCGAACAAGCTTTTTCCTGCTTCACTGAAATTCTGTCCTAAGAAACACTAACCGTTTATAATGTATACAGCCTTCCCTTGAAGAGTACTAGAGCCTTTTGCAAGGGTTTTATGCAAAACTCACATGTAACAGTGCTGAATTCCATGTTTATAAAACTTGACAACAATTTGCTCCAAATTTTACAAGACACTCTGTGAGTATGAGTACGAGGAGTTTGAAGTACATATTTTCCCATGTTGCCTTCTAGTGTTTTTTTTCTTAGGCGGCAGGAGAGGCAATGTATTCATATTGATGGCGAAAAGGTCTCATCTCAAACAATGTGGGCTTTCACAACAGGCAAGGTATCCATCTCCTGCTTCATTGTTTAAATATGTCACTCTAGGTATTGTTTCTGGGCTTCTGTAAGCAATGAAGATAAAAACCGATCAGTGGAATCAGGACATGGACATCAAACTCTAAAAATATCCCAGAAAATAAATAAAAGCAGATGTGTCCTTATTGTCTTTTTTTCATCAAATTTGATGTTTCTTGTGCACATCATAATAGTGTGCATTCTATTTTGTCTTTGCTCTGGTTGATATGGTTGCATACGAACACTGCTCCAGCACACTGCAAGAGTGAGAAGGAGCCACTTTTCTCAGGAGACTTAAGGTAGCTGCAAGGGTATGTCAAACAGCAATTCCCTAAAGCAAGGAGTGGAAGCAGGGAAATGGTCACCAAGAGAAACCTGGCATGTGAAGGGTATCTCATGGCACCACTGAAGGTCTGGCACATAGTCAAGTATGGTCAAGTTGAAGTAGCGTAACAAACAACTATCCAAGGTGACTCGTATTACTCATATTCTTTACATCCGAAGATAAAAGCATGTTTAACAACTCATTTTAAAACCACCTTTTTGGAAACTTTCAGCCACTTCTGAGTAATGGATCTATATTAGATCCCTTTGGGGCCTTACAGACAGAGCTGTTTTCTGTTTTCCAGTTTGCAGGTGAGCAAATGCTGCTGAACTAGCCCACATGGATCTTAGTTCCATCTGTATAATCCAAGGGGATGAGAATTAGTAGTGACAGGGGCTAATTATGGTACTTGAACAGAAGAATCTTAATTGAAATTGAAATGGAAAATAAGATACTGAATTACCCTTTTAAAGTTTCCAGAGAGTCTGTGACTGGTTCAGAGCAGAATGCTTTTTTTTCACAGGGCAAAAACAAAAAACAAAGCAAAACAAACACCCAAGCCACCACCACATGCAACTGCTCTGTTTTATGTTGCTTGGAGTTATTGCCACAAGAATTTTGCAGACCTGAAACTGAGACAGGTTGCAGTTGTTATGACTGTTGGGCTCAAAAATTCAAGGAGATATCTAAACCCTGAGAGACCTGGAACACAGAAGACAAAGACTAATTAAGCATATGATGGGCTGTATTGCAGCTATGTTCTCCCTGAGTAGTATGATCTCTGGACAGATGGTCATCTGAGCTGTCCTGTGTCTCTAATGTTACAGGATTTAGAAACGTCTCAGTAAAGAATTTTCTTCAATGCTTTTTTCCTTTTTATCCATAATAAGCCCAGTAGAACTGGTCAAAATATTTCCAGCTCGGTTGTCTCTCATCAAAAATGAGATGTGGTTGTAAGAACTGCTTGATCTTAATTTCTTCCCCACCTCATAAAGGTTTTGGTGGAAAAGTTTTGGAACAGATTACTAGCTCATAGCAGTACAATTTCATAAGTTTCATCCATGTTTCTGCTGCACCAAATGAGGTACAGACTAGTTTCCAGTATTTTCGTTGGCTAGCTTTGTCACTCACTGCTACACAGGCTCAGTCTCTTGGATGAGTGAATCTATAAGGATTTATGACGACTTCTGGTGGATAGCACTGGTAGAAAATAAACAGATGCCATCATCTGTTGTTGCCAAAAGAGGGTCAGAGCTGGAGACCAAAGCAACTCAGGTACCAGAAGCTAATCTTCAGCCATCCATCCTCCTATCCTGAAAACTCTTTTATCCTTCAAAATTGGAAATGACCAAATGAAATTGGGGAAGATCAGCTGGCAAGAGGAAATTTGTCTCTCCCACTTAGATTCCATTTAATCTCAGTCCATGGTTTGCCTTATTTTCTTAGTTGTTCTATTAATTTCCCTCCCTTCTTGTCTGTCTCCCTGTGAAACAACACTGAATGTTACTCTGACAGAGGTTTTTATTGTTATGTATGCTCCTTGTTTATTGACACATGGCTAGACAGTTATTAGAAAGGAATTGGAGGATTAATTACACCAAAGTCTGCTCTTGCACAAGGCATTAAAGACTATTGCCAGAATAGCAGAAGGAAATTCAAGAGGGTTTCGTATTTCTCCACAACATTAGGATTAGCCATGTGAAGCTGTATATTCCCCTGTTTAGGAGGGGTGATAGTGAGGTTGATCACTGCTGAGGGTCAGACTTAAAGGTTCCCCTCAAGGAAGCCATCAATGAACTTTACCACCAGACTGCGCAGGCTGGGTCTCCCCCTTCCACTCGTCATTAATGGGTTTACTGAGCAGAGTGTGACAAAGTCAGCCAACCATGGAGGACAGAGATCTTTCCCAGCCTTGCTCTCATATTCATTTCCTGTTTATATTTTGCAAGATTACTTTTGCCTGAAGATATTTTCCAAACCCAGAAGCAACAGCTAGAATCACCTGACATTCAGGAGGTCCATTTGGAAAGCAAATTCAGAACCACACCACTACTGGCTTGGAAAGTTAAAAAACCTGATCTTGGAAACTACAAAACTGAACTTTATTCCATTTTTTCTCGTCTTCCTCTACAATGTTGAATGTTCTTTTAGTACAAGAAGAATCTTTCTTGCATTAAATTCTCATCAGCCAGCATATAGCTTTTTAGAAAAACATGAGTTATCAATATGTTAGCAGCTAGTCTGAGGTTTTATTTTGTATGACCCAAATTTTACCATGACATTTTTCCCACATATATCTGCATAATATATCCCCACAAAAATATCTCAGTTATCTTTCACTTTTAATACCACTTCTTGGAAATACAGAGGTCAACAATTAATAAGCTCATTAAAACTTACAAGCTGCTTTGATAAATATTCCTTGTCTAGTTCCTTGAGAAATGTACTATATCTCCCAGGCTAATGAAGACAAGGCAGAGTTATTTAGGTGTTTGTTAACAAAGCTGATTTGCATATAATTAACTGAAAATATCTCTGTATTTACAACACAAACTCTGCCAATCTCTTTTGCTAGAGTGTTTTACGTAAACAGACTAACTTCATGCCGAATTAACAAAAAAAGTTATGTTCTTTCAAAACTAAATTAACTCAAAGGGATACAGTTTTGGAGGCCATAACTGATAAAAATTAACTGCACATTAGAAAACAAACTATGTCTTCTTTCAAATGATGTTTTTTTCAGTCACATGGGATTTTTTTTTTTAGGCTCTCATTCTTTTAATCAATTAGCTTATTTTTAGACAGTTAAACAAAGAAAAACTTTGTCACATTGGATTGCTCTTTCCTCTGACCTACTTATGGGAAAAATGAGGATCATTTCAGCAAAGCCATGCTTTTGCACAGATGTTTTCTATAAAATTACCTAACTGTCATACCCCCTAAAGCTCTGAATATGACAGGTTGTATAACATGACTAGTACATGCAGCCTGCAGGGTGACCAGACTTTCATTTAAAATATATTCCGATTCAGACAAAAAGAAACGCACGGGCCTTTTGTCATTCACTTCCCATTTTGTATGCTTTTCTGCTCATGGGTTGTCATGATTCAGAGGGATACTCGAGGGAACATTTTAAGACTCAAGATGATTCAAACAAAATCACCCCAAACAAACAAAAAAAAAATAACACTATCCAATGAGATTTTAAAAATTAGGATCATAAGGAGTTGCATAATAACATAATACAGTAAGAGGTAGGTGAATTTGTAGATCATATACTGGAGAGGGACACAAGAGCTCCTAGTTCATGACCTAGCTACACTACAGGATCCTGTGTGACCTTAATCTTGTCATTTTTCTAAGGGTAAGAGGTAATAGATTAAAAAAAGAAATTAAAACTGTAACTCTCTCAAATCCTTACCTACATCAGTTTATAGAAAAACTGTCTGATCTTGACGATTACATTCAACTTTCAATCCGCTTCTACAATTACTCCAAGTATTACTTCACCTTCCCAATTTATAGCCATTTTTTCTCATTTATTTAATAGTTTTACATTTATAATATTACCATTTATAAAAATAGAAATTGATAAAAATAATTTTATAAATAT
>Ga0181612_107226_pt1 | contig 19599 bp, 8 predicted proteins | sample HoacroProtozoa21_FD_119630 | JGI IMG/M metagenome (GOLD analysis project Ga0181612, IMG submission 119630) | Hoatzin crop microbial communities from Cojedes, Venezuel. Combined Assembly of Gp0051906, Gp0051904, Gp0051908 | reverse complement strand
GTGGAATATCAGTGCAGGCTCTTCCACGTTCACTTTAGTTTTTATTCTTTGATACAAATCAGAGGTCTGTCTTTAAAAAATTAATTAGAGCTCCTGGTAGTTCCTGAATTCTCTTGCACGGCGTTTGTGTGACCAGCTGACTGTGGTGCCTGGCTGTGGGCAGCGAGGAGATGTCTGACTCCGCAGGCGTTCCTGACTGGCTGCAGACCATCAAACGCCCGCTGAAAATGGCAGCCTGAAATTGCTACCTAAGGAAAATCGGTCTTTTTGCCCGAAGAGCAATACTGATGGCTCATCATCAAAAAGATTACAGCCGCTGGTTTGTTCACAAAAAAGTGCAGATGGAGAACACCAACGCTTTCTCCCAGCTCTGCCTGCAGCATTTGTCCCTCCAGTTTATTCTCTATTTTGCTGATGTTTGTAAAGCATCTCAAGAGGCAGGGGTTCAACGACTCCCAGCGGGAGCCAGTCTCACCATTTAAAATCAGACATTTCTCTTTCTTCTCGATTAGGACGTTAGCCATCCTGGGCATGCAGCCTGCCACAACAAGGTAGAACATCTGACTACAAATCTCCTTCTTAGGAAGTCTGCCTCCTTTCCTGGTGATCTAGAAGATTGCTTTTCATTTGTAGGAATGCTCCTCGCCGCCTTTGAAACAGTGTTTGGATATTACAGTAAATATCTCTTCAGGTGAAAAACAATCTGACCAGGGAGCTAAGCAAAATTATTAACACCCTGCAGTCAAGTGGGGGCCAGATCCATTCATTTACTTCGAATTCCTCTGGTTTTGTAATGCAGGTTTCGCTGTAGGAAATGGATTAAACGATGTCCATGAGGCATATAAGAAAGAAAAGTAATGTATCCATTTTCTATTTTCATGAATTTATTGCTGCTTTAAAGATGCTCTCAGGGTACTGGTATATTGGGGAATTATGGTTTTGCTGGTTAGCAGCCAGGCACAGCAGTAAACTCAGATCAGCCTGGCTTACCAGAAAAGCGGTGCTTTACGGTTGTCCCAATTTTTTTGTTCTGCATTCAAAGATATTTCCTGACATTGACTCATCTGACTCGGAATCTGCCCATGACTCAAAACATCAAGGTCAGGAAAACACATGAGCAAGATGCTTATCAAGACCTCCTGCCTGGGCTGAATTTGGCCAGAAAACCCATAAAGAAAGTAGGGAGATCGCTCGTGAAACAAGGGTAATTTCTACTAGCTCAGGACTGGCTCACGCATTGTGATTGATACCTTGAAGTCAAAATGGGGTTCTGCTGATGGGCATGGGGAGAGTGGATAGTCAAAGCAAAATGCAGTCAACTGTAGTTACCTATTTTTAGACCTAAGGGAAAACAACTGGTTCCAGAGTTTAGCTGATACATTACCAGCCTGACTTTCACTTACCCTGAGGACTCCCACCTTGGATGGAGCAGGGAGTAGTTCAGTTTTTATTAATGTAAGACAGTCAGAAAGGATAACAGGGCACAGGGTTAACAAGGACCATTTAGTTGGCAACCTGAAGAATTTCACAAAGCCTGCTGTTTAACCCTGGGTGAATTCAGTATTTTTGAGCATTCTTCAAAAGCAAACCTCATTGCCATGCAGCAGCAATGCTCACAAATCCCATCCTTACACAGGCAGACTCCTATCAGCGACTGCTGACCAGCTCTGCCTCCAGGCACATCCTTCCAGCCTACCTGGAGGCAAGGAGGAGAGCCTTTGTTTTGTGAGCAAATGTGAAAATCCAGACAGCCTTGAAAATCCTGAGGGGAGAGGGTCAGGCTTGGTTGCAAAGAAAGAAGTAATTCACGAAAAAAACCTGTCAAAAGTAACAACACTACTCACCACTTGCTTGTTTCTCTGGTTCAAATTCAAGTTTTTGAAGTTGCTGTTAAGGGGAACAGAGTTGTGAAAACCTAAAACTGTTCTGCCTACAGTATGATTTGTGGCAAATTTTTATGGTAGGTTCATTATATCCAAGGATCCTTTCTTTAGTTAATTTCTTGGCAAAGTATACAAATGCAGCTTCAGCAATATTTGACTTTTGTTCCCTGTAAAATAACCTGGCTAGTGTATCAACCTGCTACTCAGTAAAAGTGCTTCTACCATCCCCCAAAATATTAGAAATAAAAGGATATGGGATTGTGCTGCTAGAGTGGGGTCCAATAACAAGCTTCAAACCTAAGTAATCTTTATCTGAGCTCTCCAGGGAAGGTCTGGCTGGGTCATGTCTCAGATCTTTAAGTCATCCTGGGACTGACTTAATTTTTTCCTTGCATTCTAGGTGATGCTCATCTAGCTCTGATGTGCTACGCGTGCATGGTGCTAAGCAGTGAGCCGTATTTCCGTGCACACTGCTGTACTATCGGTTCTAGACCCCTGTCCAGGGGAGGCTTTACTGTAAGGCCAGCAAATCCCTTTCACACAGTTTTCCCAGGGGAAGGAAAACTTTCCTATCTGAGCTCCAGGTATGGAAATTGGCCATTCAATGTCACAAAACAAGTGTGAGCTCTGAAAAATAACAAAAAATCATTCTGAGTTAGCATGAATTGTCAGTATGTTTAAGAGGAGGATAGAAAAGACATGTTGAGTTACTTATGTTGATGGAGAATGGATAAAAATACCTTGAGAAAGGGGGAAGTGTTTACATTGTATGTGTAATGTATGTAAATGTGTGTATGGCATCAGAAATCTGATGAAGGAGGAACTGTACGTACTTGAAACTTGTACGAATCTTGCTGTTGTATCTTCCCTGATTCACTTTAAAATAGACTGGACAGGGTAGCTGGGGAGGCACGGAAGAGATCCCCTGCTAAATTTGTGTCACTGAGTTCTTGCCTGCTCTGAAATGCATTCACTGCTCAGCTAGGCCTGGAGTTGGAAAAGGACTTGAACAGATATTGATGGAAAACAAACCCAGTAATTTTTGTATTTTCCTTAATAATAGGATTTCTAAAATGGGCTTCTTTGAAGGGGCCAGGGGTTAGGAACCTGCTCCTGTGTAATTAAGTTGCAAAACATCAATTTTTTCAGGACTGAAGGGACATTCCTTTCCAATCATCTCATGGCAAACTAGGGTAAGACCCTCTGTAGCCCCTTCTGGCTCTTCGCATCCCTCCCGCTCCGATTCTGTCGTGATCCGATTCCAGATCCCTGTTTGCTGGTGGTGCCTATCTTTGCATACTAATTGTTATGCTACCAAACAAGCGTATTAATTAGTGCTCTTCACCACTCCACCCCTGTGTGCCTGGCAGATTTCCACAGATAGTTTTAGCCTGGTCTCTCTTTTTCTTCAGCCCATTGCATAGCTAAGTAAAAAATGTGGCTTTGAGATAGAGAACAAGTTCTGTGGTGCACGTAATCACAATTACGACAGCTCTTTCTTTCCCAAGGTGTCAGATATCAGCAGTCTGTTCATATTCAGGTTCTAATTAACAGTACAGCTTAGAAGAGGTCTTAAAATGTCTGCGTGGTAATTTCAGCCAATCTATTTAAGGTCTCCTATCTATCTATTTAAGACTCCTAGGAGATGCAGAAGGGGCAAATTGGCCCACGTTTCTAATAACTTCTAATAACATCTTCCTTTGTGAAAGCAGAGAGCGCTATTTTTCTTCTAGGCTTTTTCCATCAATAGATATTGATCACTTAACAAAGCCAGTCTTTAAGCTACGAAAGGCCTTTGACTAAAATTTCACTTGGCAGCCTCTTGGATTAGGTATTTTATCATCCGCATGAACACTAGAGCCCCATAATATGAAAAAAGGAAACGAAATGAGGCAGCAGTAACCTGAAGTAAGAAGTAGAAAATTATGTATTAAATGCCAAACGCATACTCTTAGATACTACTGTGCCACTTTACATATTGTGCAGTCAATTAGATTTCTTAGGGATGGGTGCAATCACTGCAGAAAAAAGTCTTGGGCTAAAAAGATTCTATTTAATGTAAGCATTCTGAATAGCAACTGTAAATCTTAGTGTGTTTGTTAACAGGCTGTAGATTTTCTTCTATGATCGTGCGGTAATTGGAATTCTTTCTGCCTTGTTGCTACCCTGCTCTAAACAGTAACAGAAAACTGAGTTTGTTTTGAATGGGAAACAAACTGTCCGCTACAAAATCTGCTGTGATATAGCTGAAGTTTCAGCCTTCTCTTTTTTTTTTTTTTAAACCAGAAAACTCCATACCACATGGGGAGATAGCTGATATTACGAATAGATGCTACTGGAGATGAGTCAGCTGCAGAGGAGGAGAGGGCTGTTCAAGTAACTTTCTATAGAAAGAAAAAAAGGTCTTTCAAGATTCTACAAAAAGAAGGCAGCACTTTATTTAGCTGTGAGGCAGTAGTGATGATCAGAGATGACAAAGGATGATTTTTTTTTTTTTAATGCAAGAATCAGGAAAAAATGAGGCTATTGCAAATGATTTATTCTGGCACTTGGAGGCTACTACTAATGTCTGGAGGGGTGGTTTCACCCTGCTGATGTGGTACTTTAAACTGTTTCAGCAAGGAACTCGTGCAGCTAACGCTGTATTGAGCTGAGTAACGAATTTGGTTAAGTGTGTTTCTCCAAAATGACATCTGTTTTTAAGTTCATGATAAATAGTAGCAGCCATAGCTGTTCAGGGAGAATGAAATAGTAAAACCAGAGGATAGACTTGCAGATCTTTCGTCATTTCCCTCAGTAACAGGACTTACTTGGGGACCTCCAATGTCAAAACTTCAGAGTCTTGGTAATTACTCAGGGGAAATATGATCATCTCTCACAACAGAACCAAGCTGGTGTTGGACATGAAAGAAAGCAGACACAAGACAAAGTACTTAAAGCTATTAACGAACTGTAAATTATTTGGCTTCCTGTGCTGCTTCCAAGTGCTAACACATGAAGTCAGGAAATCCACAGGAAAAAGTTGGGTTCAACAGAAGGTAGTAAGTGCCACTTCTCAGTTTTTCTGTCCCAGGCAAGTGTATTCGTCTGAGGCACTGCAGCAATCTCTGCAATGTATGCGCTCATATCGGACCTGAGTCCTTTGGTAGCCTTTGTCATCAACAGACAAAAATACACATATACACACAGGCAAAAAGAGAAGAACTCTAATTTTTATCAACAAATTGAGGGTCCTATAGCTTATATTATCTCTCCCACTCTGTGGGAAGATAATTAAGCAAAACCAACAGTTTCCTGGTGCGGGAGATCTCTTATGACCTCAATTAGAGCATGGGAAAGACGGAAACATTTTTGTTCTATTTTAACCTAATTCTCTCACCAGGCCTCTTCAAAGGCCACAGATCAATTTTTTTTTTTAATGGTTATTAGATCTTTATCTGTACATAAGAGAAATAGTGCAACATTTGCAAAGGTTAATTCTGACTTGACCAATCCCTCTTTTAAAAGGCAAAACTATATTTCAGTGACCTGGAGCTGCCAGTGCTGCAGATATTGAGCAGTTACAGGACAGAGACACAGTCTCACAGAGATGGGATTCTGGGGAGAGAACCCCCAGGACAGGACAGCAAATGATATTAAGGGGAGGTGAAGCTCTCGCAAGTTCCAGTTCTCATATTTGAGGTTTTGTGGCTGTTCAAACTGAATTTGAATTGTTCTTTAAAACCTGTGTGTCTGTCCTTACTGAACGCACTATGTAACAGAACTAGATAAAATGGAAACACATTTGCTGATCCCTCGAAATGTATAAATAGTACAAAGTTGTCATAATCTGGGCAAGACAGTTCCAAGTGGTGTATCACCTTCTTCCTCTTCTTTGTCTTATAATGTTATAGGGTCCAGATGTCACTATGACCTGAAAAATACAGCTTCAAAGATCACCACTACCAAACATGCTGCACAGTAGGTTTTCTATTTGAGTATAAGGCTTTCATGGCACAGCACGGAGGATCTGTTCTCAGCCTTTCTGCTTGCTTGGCTGTGGTGGGCTGCAATATTTTCTTCCTGAATCTTCTCCAGTCACAATTTGCAATCAGTTACTGTAAAGGATAATTTTGCTTGCTCAGCAGGACCAGAATCTAATAAATTAAAGGAAAACTATTTCATACAAACAAATCAACGCTCATTGACTTCAGTTTTTAATCTTAAGTCTTTTGTCTGTCATTTTGCTATATTAATGAGATCATTAATAATTCTGGAGAAGGCTAAAAGTTATGTCCGCTGAACCAAATCCATCACTCATCTTCTGCTGTCAGCATAAAACGGTAATATACCACCAGAATAGGATACTAAACTATTGCTCTGATGGAGAGAGCAGTGTGGGTCAGTCTTCTACTATTCATAGTAAAATATACTTAGATCTTAATAGCTCTGCTCTGCATTGACTCATGGGTGCATGATTTACATATTAATAAGTTACATTCCACTAACAACAAAAGTATGACGTTTTTCAGGCAACTGCGTCTTTGTAAATATTTCTGGTTGATGCGTCACTGTTACAAGTCATCAGCCTAACAAATCATGACACATCAGTCTTATCTTGGCAGACTATCGTGCTCACTTATCTAAACACAAGATACTTGCTGTTGTGTTTTAAAGCAAATAGATTGTGTTGCCTTGATGATGTTGTAACAACAGAAATCCTCCTTTGGTATTGCTGCACGTGGGCCAGTAAAGTTTATATAACCTGTACAGGTGCACGGATACGAAGGGCTTCAGCACCTTAGGGTGATCTTTCTAAGCTCAGCTGTCTGAGTCAGAAGCACTGTCACCCTGGACTCCATCTGCGAGCAACGGGGGATGGACAGCCATCTCCAGATTTGGTGGGACGTCTCTGGAAGCAGCCATCTCTCCATTGCTTGTGAAGGAACCCTTTGGTGACAGCTTCTAGCCTGAGTGACTTCAGTAGGTGACACGAATCTGATCTCATAATTAGATCACAAGCCTCAGGCTCCACTGTTCTCTAAGTTAATTCTACTAATCAAGGTGAATGGCTGTATGGTTAGAAGGCAGATTGTTACATATGTGACTAAATCTCATATCACACAGAATGGTTCATACTTATAGGACAGGCTTAAGGCTTTCTGTATCATTAAGGCCTTTTTTCAATCAGGTAAGGATGAAATTAATTTCATTTATCAGCATAAAACCCAAGGCTCTGGTAGATGGCTGCAGTGATTAAGTTCGGACTAACGAATAAACGCAGCCTTCGCAGCCCTCTACAATCTTTTGCTGAGGTTGTCACAGCCACTGTTCTTTATAGCCTTGCTTCCAGTCTCTTCCTGCTGTGGCAAGGTCCCAATCATTCAATTATCCCAAATGCCAGTCTCTGTGAGAGCCTGTACTAACAACTGTCAGTATTAACAGAGCCAGTGGCACTCAAGTATGAGAGGGCTGGTATTTCTCTGCATAAGGTGATCTTGATAAACTCAAGATTATCAAGTTCTGATAATCAAAGTTTTGAGATTGGACCGCCTCAAAATATTTTTTAATTATATATATTAAATTAGACAACCTGTTTTGGCAGAATAGATTGTAGGTGGCTTGTATTTGATGTACAAAGGCCAGAAAGCAATATTAACAAAGTGTATTCTGCAATCTTATGAGCTTTAAACTACCTTGTATTAGGCATACCCCTCATACCCCTCTTGTGTTTTAGAAGACTGAATCATCCCATTTTTGTTGGAACTCCCAAACTCCAGTCTAAAGTAAACCTCAGTGAAGAACCTCAAGCAGCCAAGCAAAAAGCAAGCGATTAGATAAGGCACAAAAGTATGGAGACACCAAGGCTGACAGGCAGACAAGTAATAAATAATAATTCAGATTCTTATATCTGAATCCCAAAGCTGATTGTTTGTATTCAGCCCCAAAGCAGAATAGATTGAAATTAGTCTACAGTATTTTTCCCTTTGTTGCCTTATTAGTTTGGAAACAAAGATATTACTGTTGAATGGCTACTCAAAACTGGGAACAGTTCTCCCTTTGGGCTTTAATAATTAAACCCACTCAATGAAGTGAATTCATTGCAGTGCTAAGACAAGGTGGTTTCAAACCCACCAGATTTAATGTTGATTAAAATATTTCCCTAGGCAGTGATAAGCAGCCAACAGCTGACTTCAAGTTTCTTATTAAAATTTGATTGTCCAATTCTCATATCTGTGGAAAAAAAGTTGTTGTAAAGGAAGAGGTTAAAGGATGCACAAGCCAGAATTCACTTTTTAATTCTCCCTGAAGGCGAGCACCAAGTATAGTCATGCCTGCAAAATGGTTGTAGTTAGGGGCAGGATTTTTTTAAACCCTAAGTGCCCACTCTTAGCAGAATCGCTCTCATCAAGTTTTAAACACAGGTGGATGAAGAAATAGGCTGACAGAATTACAGCCCTGAAAGGTTAAGCCTGTCAGAAACCAATCTGAAACACACTGCATTAATTTTGCCATTTATTGGGGTAAATACTTGTTGGTCACTGGAACAGAAACCTGCACATTTATTACAGGGTGCTCCCAGATTTGTGCAAGAGACTGTGGAAGAAGCAGCAAATACAGAAGCACAAGCAGCCCAAACTTTCATTTGTTTCTCTCCCCATTTCAATTCACAGTTTACAATGTCTTGACGATAGCACAGTTACAAATAAGTTGGCTGTTCATCCACCGTGAAATGATTCTGTAGGTTTGTATCCATTATCTGAATAGGAAGAGGCACTGCTGCTCTTGTTTACTGTGCTAGCAAAAGAGCTTCCAGTAACGCATAGGCTATTGAAAAGGATAGCTGGATGTCGTCTTGTTTTGCTAACTCTGAGTTTGCAACATCAGTGCCAACTTCTTAAGAAAATTTGTTGGCCTCGTCTTCTTTCAACTAATTAGTAGGATATAATAGTCTTGCCTGAAGGATCAGATAAAGAGTACAGGTTTTGTTAACGATTGGCATTCCATTTGATTCTGCTTCCCTAGCAATAAAACTTCAGATACTATAGGAAACCAACTAGTCTTTTCTTCCCTGCTTTCCAAACTTCTGCTTCAGTATTTTTGAGAAGCAGATCATACAATTCCACCAGCCACATTCAAACTGATGTCAGACCTGGCACATACACGCATGTTTAACCAAGCTTACGCCTGTGCTGTGCATCACAGAACAGAGCCTGGGTGATGATGTCAGGCCAGTGGTGGTCACCTAATAAAAATGAGCTGGTTTTTAGCCTGTCCTACTCGCATGAGTAGTTCCAAGAATAGCTATTACTAACTAATGTTCATGGAAAGTATTTAGAAAGCTTTTAGCTCCTGTTGTAGCATCTTTACAATACTCGTGTGTGAGTTTACAGTCCTAACTATAAGTCTGGCATATCTGAATATGTTATAAATTTAGTGTTCAGTAAAAAGATGCTTTACCAAATAACATAGTTTGTTAAATAAAAATATGCTTTGAAATGCCAACAATACTGTTTGGTATCGTACAGTGCTGCGCTATTTCTTAGTAACTGGAAAGGAAGTGTATCTGAAAGCAGATGTAAATTGTTCAGCCTACTACGTTTATTTGCACTCGGTGAAAGGTTGAAAGTAAAGATCATAAAGTGAACATTTAAATTCCTTCAAATTTAATCATAAAAGAAGTCTTTAGTAAATGATGTAACCTTTAACAAAAGTGTTCCAATATTTTGAAAAATTTAATGATATTCTCTTCCATTTAATAGCTACTTGCAGTCAGATGAGATTTTGTTATATTCTTTGTACTTATGATTGCATTTGAATAATTGCCCTCCACTGGTATGTGTGTAGACTTCTCCTTTGAAGTTAAAGAAAATCAGTGAGGCAACTATAACTAATTCTGCGTTAGTGGTCATTTAAATTGTTAGTGTAAAAACCCTCTTCTTTTACTGGAAATTTACTTAATTGCAAGCTATACACACACTCATTCATATATTATGTAAATAAAATGAACAAAAGGTTGATTTCATGTAAATTTACATGTAAATTATATTTTAATCTCACTTAAAAGTAGTAATGATGTATGCCTTGATCCCACACTGAATTCCTCTTACGAACTGGAGAACAAGTGCATACATCAGTGCTGATTTGTTACAGGCTAGGAAACACAGCGCAGTGCAAGATATCTGTGAAGCTGCAAGCATGAGAAGGGCTTATCAGCTGTTAATAACAGAAATGATGGAGGCTGCTGGTTGAGTTGTGAAGCAGGCAGCTTTCTAAAGACGAAGAAATGGCTCAGAAACTTGTGTGCAACCGCAGGCCTTCTGCAGCAGCGCGGGAAGGAAAGGTAACTTCACCCCCAGCGCCACATTTTAATTTCCGCAGTATGTTGTTCCTCAGGACCCTCTGCAGTACTTTGGGACCTCCCAGCTCTCCTGATTATACGAGAAGATGCTAATCCCCAGATGGAGCTGTTCATTTATTTTGCTGCTGCTAACAATGAGACATAACAATGCTTGTCCATTATTTATAGAAAGAGCTTTCACAGTGGTTCGTATGGGACCAGCAGACGCTTGCACCCTCTGCGTAGAGCACTGAATGCCCACAGCCCTCCTGGGTCACTCGGTATTGATCAGCTAATGCCACGCTGCGAACAGCTGGCTGTGCTAGATTAGAAGTGTGACCTGCGAGGGTTAGAGTCTAATAAACTAGCGGAGCCACAAGCAGTAGAGACCAAATGATTCATATCCTCTGAGCTTTCACAGAACAAACACTGTCACCCTAAGAGCACGCAAAACCAACAAAGAGGTTTTCTTTGGCGGCAGAGACATCTGCTGTAATTAGAGTGGGATATAGATGGGACATATTGTAGCCAGGTTAACTGTCACTTATTACAATATGTGGTGTTCTCATTAAGTCCAGGTAAGCTGTCTTATGGTGCTAAATATTCAAAGCCTCATACAAAGCTTGCCACTGTATTTTGCTGTGTTTGTAGGGGTTACATTGTCCCTCAAGCTTGCAGTTGTAAATAATCAGCACTCCCCCTTCCAGTGCGTGCCCAGAGAGACTATGGTCATCTTGCGGCACGAGATGAAGTACAGAAAAACATCTCAGGGAAAGAGCTGGTCTTGACAGGACAGCAACCAATAGAGATCCGCAAAATACCGTTGTTTGAGATGTACTGTCTGTGCACTAGATATTTTAAAAACACATGATAAGGACCTTGCTCTGGTGAGATTGCAACCTAAAAGAGATGAGACAGAAGAAGAGAGGAGTTAATGCACCTTCCCATTATATTGCCCAGTCTTCTGAACAGTCTGCAGGACTAGGAGTTACGCTCTCTTTTTTTTCCTCTGTTGTAAGCAATATCTGTAAATGTGGGAAAAGCAATTGATGTAACTCAATTATTTCCATCTGTATCTCTATACAGCTCTTTAAGAATATGTAAAATAACTATTCCATCCCTCCTAGGGCATATGCAACATTTCTTCCCTTCTACAAATTATTTGGAAAGTCTAAATGTAAACACATGAAGATGCTTGAATCATCTTCTCTGAGACGTTCCACAGCTTACCCTATTCTAGAGAGGTGTAGGAAGCCCATTGCAAGAACAATAATAGAACCAATGAATTTGCAGTTTATTCCTGTTCATCTTTGGGAACTGCAGTGTCTGGAAAACGCACTGCCTCATACAGAAAACTGGCAGGGAAATTTTTGATGTTATTTAGAAGAAATTGTCAACCAGATGAATATGAAGGCTTCAGAAATCCATTTAAAGGTTCAAAATTAGTTGGTTATCTCACTGCATTCTTCTAACTCTGCATTTGACATGAGTCTAAGATTTCTGTTGTCATTTAAGAGTCATGGCTAAATGGAGGAAGACTGAACTTGAAAATCAAATCATTTACCTACAGTCTTCAACAACATTGAGCAATCCTTCCAGTTGTAAAGGGAAAAACATGGAAGCCCTTCTCTCTGCAAAAAATGCAATCCTTACAGACAGTAAGAAAGTGCCAACAGTAATCTATTTCAATAGTATTTGAAGAGTAACTTCAAGGCATCACAAGAGATAATCATAGGAGCTATTTTAGTCTCTGATATTTCACCGTCTACATCACAATATGACCCATTAATATATCTAAGTTGTAAACGGTGCTCAAAGTTCCTTGCTCTCGTTTCTCTCAAGCCCCTGAGCAGAATAGCTTTGAGTGGAATAGAGCTAAGAGTCTACTGTTGGGGATTGTATGCGATGAAAGAATGGAACAGATCTTTACTTCAAAGAGCAGAAGAAAGAGCTACTGAAGAGATATTTGTATTACACCCAATACTTTTTAGTAGGAAGAGGTTTAAGTAAACATAAATGCACTCTATGATTCTTTAATACTGCCAGCATGAGAACCAGACCTCCTCCATTGTACAGTGTCTTAAAAGGTTTTGATATAAGAAGTGGAAGAGCTGCATGGAGAGACAGAGTACATCTGAATAGATAGAAAAGGAAATCGACTCTTCTTTCTCTACTCCTTCAGACGAATGTTGCTCATTTGTTCTTATCTAATTTCCCATTTCGTTCTGCCTCAGGCTGCAGCGTATTGCTTCTCCAGCCACCCCTAAACACCCTTCAGGGCAGGCCTACATTGGTTTTTTTAGAGTCTGACCTGGAACATGCCAAAGCTAACAAACATCTTTTCCCATTGACTTCAGCAGCTGCGATGTGAGGTCCTTAAAACACAGTTCTGAGCTCAGTTCCACTGGTTTTGCACTGATGTGAATCCGTTGACTGCAGTGAACTTCTGCGAATTATGCTGCTGTAGAATAAGAACTAAATCAAGGCATCAATGACAAAGGATGAAACTGGAAAAATAAACTCCAGAGTCAAAGACCACTTCAGCTGGGGGTTGCGCAAATATTCTCACAAAAAACAAAGCATAAAGGGAACAAGGAAAATAAACTATTTAGCAGTTATCCCAGTGCTTTTAGGCACTAGCTCCTGTGATTCTATGAACAACAGAGAACTGAAAATATTTACTATTGGAATATATAAGGAATATATTTACTAATATATTCCCTTTTGAATGATTTAACCATATTCAACTGTGATTCTTAGAGAACACCCACTGGCATGTAATTTCTCATGTGGAGGAAATCTACTCTTTATGTCAACAACAGGTATTTTTTTTACTTGCGTGAACTCTGTGTCAGCAGCATGAAGGCATTTCTTATCTGTAGCAACTCCCAGGAGAAGTTAGTGACACAAACAGCGGGGGTTTGAGCAGCAGCAAGAGCAGGGGAGCAGCGTGCTCTTCCCATGTTCTCTTGGTGGTTCTGATGACAAGTCTTTGGCATCACAGGACGCTTGCTGGAGCCAAGAGACCATGGGCAAACTTCACAGTTTCTATTTTTGTGATTTGTAGGGTTTTTTAACAATTTAATGCTCCCTTTTCTGATAGAGCAAAGCTGTGGCGCCTTTGTAGTCAGACCTTTCCATGTTAGCGTTCCCGAATGTGACATTACTCGGCCAGATCTAAGTGCTTACAGGGATGCGAACTACATTATTTACCATAAAACAGGAGGAAAAGTATACGTAACGCCCCCATTCCCCTGGCTGCTTTGGCATCAAGGGAACTGTACATTAATTATGAGTCCTGCTGGCTGTTTGACAGTAAAATCCTCAAGAATTAACTTCTTCAATAAATTACTGAAATGTGAAAATAATTCACTACAATCTAGGAATGCCTTGGCATTGCAATATAAGGTTTAATAGCAATTCCTCGCACTTTCTGTTCTCTGGATGAGAGGTGCTTTATAAATATAAGAGGACGTTTATTTCAGAAGAGCTCAACTTGATCGGCGCAAAGCACCTCCAAGACTGTAGCACTCTGGCTGCATGTTTCTTTTCCTTCTGTGGCAAACACATTTTTAGAGATTCCGTTGTTTCTGATTTCACAATTATTGCCATTTCCATAACAGTCTTTCATCTGATTTTATAGCCACGCTTTAAACAAGATTTTGCGAACAGCTGTTTAAAGTATTCAGAACTCCTTCCCAAGGAGGAGCAGCATGCAAAAACAGCCGAGGGGGGCAACCAGGTGCACTCTGTGCTTCAAGTTTCTTTTATGTTTAGACACTTGACTGGCAACAGAGAGATGGTGGCTTATAAAGGTATGGATCAGCATCTTGGGGATTTTGAAGAGCACCTTGACGCACAAGGTGCCCAATTCCTGTTCATCTGGAGGCTTTAAACACCTCTGATGACCCCTTTCTTTTGCAGGTACACACCCCCTGGTTTCAAAAGTATCCCCTACTCTATTTGCCTTATCAGTTTTAGTGATTTTTTTTTTTTCCCTGCGTATGCCTGCTGCCTCTGCCTCAATCTGTGGCAGCCAGGAGTGTGCTGCTGTTGGAAGGCTAGCAGTGTGCGTAACATGAATGCTAAAGAAAATTAATATCTTAGCAACAACTGACAGAGAAAAATGCCCATATGCTGGGTGGCACTGGTAGTAGCTTGTGTTTGCTTTCCAAACATATTTGCACAAAAGTGCTTTGCCAAAAAAGTAAAAAGCAAAAAGAAAGAGTGAGTGTTAAACACAGAACATATTTCTACATTGTGCTAATGTCATCATGAGGACGTGGGTCACCCAGGCAACAGAAACAATCCATGAAGATCTGAGCTGAAGCGTTTCATATGAACAGCAAGGCCTTAAAGCAATGGCTGCTGTAAATGGTTTGTGAGCAGCCAGTTGCCAGGGCTGACTTATTCAAGGAATGGGTTATGAATATACAACTTCAAAGCATTCCTAAAAATCAAAGTATTTTTATTCTTAAAAATCAAATCCTGTACGTGGTCATTTGAAAAGAGGTAAAGGAGCTACATGGACCCACTTGTTCCCCACAAGCCGCTTGCTCGGTGCTCAAGGCGTGTAGCCTTTTCCGTGTTACACAGCTGCACAAAGGAAAAGCATGGCAATTAAATCGTTTGTCCTTCTTATGTACGTAGGGGACTGAGAACAGCACACCAAAGACAAGTTAAAGCAACATGTCTGTCTACTAATGAAGAATTTTTTCCCTGTGATAGATTTCCTTGTTCAATTTCAGGTAATTTGAGCAATAAGACACCCAAATCCCTTGGGAATTGTGAATACAAGGCACTTGAGAACCACATTATTTACTTATGCTGGAAGAGGTCTGATATTCTTTTAATACATGTAACATTTCCTATGTCTCTGTGCAGCAGGGATTTAACCTTGGATTTTTAATTTCCAGAACAAGGCTTTATGTCTGTAGTGAAAGATTGAGCTGTTAGTTTTTACCATCTCAAAGATTTAAGTCACTAGAGGGTGACAGAATCATGTAAGGGAAGTACAGACTACCCACTTAACAGCACTCCTGGTCCTAACTCATACATAGCTAGTGAGTTAGCAGTAGGTTGTAAAAAAAAGTCTCACGCCATTACATTAACGAAACAACTTCATTGACAGTGATTGAGCCAATCTGTTCAGCCCTGACAGTGAGAAATCTCCTCTCTGCCTGCAAAGGCAATTTGTGTAATTATACAAGTGTCAATGAAATGAGGTAAGGAATAAATCAGTGTGAGTGTACTACACCACAGCCCGCTGCTTCTATCAACTTGAAGTATCTTCTTGTATCAACATCATTTAAATTTATTCAGCTTGGTATCTTTTAGTTCTCAGATCTCCTGCCTTGTCCATAGAGGGTTAAAATATTTTGTTTTCTAAAAAATCGCCCTCATTTTTCCGTCTGTTACAGAAAAATAACCCATTTGTCCCATCTGAGAATATTGCTGTCTGATGCGACGTTGCCAGGCTCCAGGACTGCAGTAGGACGGAGAGGTGAGAACTGTTGCGCCCTTAACCCACTTCTACCAAAGCAAGTGACAGCTGTCAGATAACCGTGTGCTCCCATATCACAGAAGTCCTTATTTCTGCAGGCAGAGAGCCAGTGGATCCAAGATAATTATTGTTCTTAAATTTAACCAACGTGCGAGGCTTAAAATACTTGGAATAAAAAAATACTGTAAAATGCAGGCTTATTGAGACTGTGTCTCAGAGCAAGCTTTGTAAATAACCATCTTCTGCTTGCCTTCCTTTAGATGTCTGTGCCATACCGATAACGTGTGTTGCCAAGACTGAAAAGCCTTTTTAATTACAAACTCTTAGGCAGGATTCTTGTGTTTTTCTTGTAAGACCAAGCAATGGACCCTGATTTAATTTAGTGTCTCTGGATTATACTGTAATGAAAATAACTGCATAATCACCATAAGAATTGCAATAGTAATGCTCCAATTGCTGTAGAGCTCTAAACAATCATCACTGCAGGGTTTTAGAAGCAGATCTGGTACAGCCAATAATCATTTTTAAAACACAGTGTTTGAGTCTCAGTATATGATAGTCAATAGAAAGCTCCCCAGCTATTTTCATGAGGTCTGATCAGGTCTCTTTCCATCACCATTTGAGCCCCATTTTTGAAAAATATACTGAACAAACACTACAGATTATACCTTGTGCAGTAAAGCGCAGGGTTTCACATCTAACTTGTCTGCAATTAAAATTGCCAGTGGGATCCTCCTAAACATGACCAAAAAATAGGTACTGCTTTAAAACTGCCTTTGCAGAGCAGAATATTTTATTTTTAGCAAGGTCAGAGTAAGTCCAAAGTGCAAATAAACCAAACTGCTCTAGCTTTGATAAATGAAATCGGTATCTTGTAAATGCCAGTGCCTCCTTTCTGTGAACTGAGTGATGGCGGGTTAAGACAAGGTGTTCTCATGTGTCTGATGAAAACATGAAGCTGCAGCCTGCTTCCTATGTCTTCTCTGGAGGGAGGATGCAGAACCTCCCTCTGCTGGCTAGTGAAGATGTTGGCTGCTCTTGGAAACTGCATCCTCATTGTTTCTAGGAAGAGGTAAAAAGTTATTAGCAGATTTAGGGGAAGTAAAAGAACATAAAAAGCTGAATATGGATAGCCAGTATTAAAAACTAAAAGAAAACCAGGTTGGATGGCTTAAACCCTTGGTGGGTGATTTAGCTGTAGATGTAGAAAAGGACAGCAAATGTCAGTCTGTGCAAAACGGCTGTGGAGCGAGTGCCGACCAAACACAGCAGAGAATGTTCTACCATTTCCTTTCCTGTACTCTCACACAGGAGCAAAGCACACGAATGGTAATGGCCCACTTCTTACAACGCTATAGCTCCAGCAGCTGAATAATCACGTAAGCCATCTAAGAAGTGACATATAAGAAATTATAAGGATGCAGTAGCAGTTTCTAGTCTAGGAAGGAGAAAAACTATTTGTGACCCATTGGGGGATGTTAGAGGATATTTTTATGCCTCATCACAAAAGATCATCGAGGCCATTTAGGGGAATCAACGGAAAAGAAGCAGGCATCTTGAGAACATTATAACATAACATTCTATGTTATAATAATGAGGATGTATTGGTTTCTTTCTTTTTTAATAAACAAAAACAACTGAAGTTCAAAACTCCAGAGCTTAAAAGAAGACTTAGTTTCCTCCAGTAACATGATTTCCATAACTGACCACTGCTGCTCCTTACACCCTTCCCCCGTGGTGTACGTTCTAGCTGTTGCAGGTTGGGCAGTACACTGACTGACTTCTCATGGCAGTTTATAAGGTCCTGCTTATTTGCTGTATGTTAAATTCACCATGGTACTTAAGACTGGCAGAAGTGCTCTGCACTTTACTCATCGAAGTGAGTCCTTGGACTTGCCTTTATTGCTGCATAGTCTATCTGCACTGACGGTGATTTCTACCCTGAGAAGACAGCACGCAACAGGGGGGAAACAAATTCCTCCGGGTTTCAGTTTTAACATATTTGTACCTAGAGACGGGATTTGTGCAGCTTTTCTTGTGTCTGTTTCTGATCAGCTGCTGTGAGAGCTTGTGTGTGGCCTGACCAGGTGCCACCTCGTGCCAGAAAACAGCCCAGAAACAAAGAACACAAATCCTCCCAGATTTTCTGATATCCTCTTAACAACGGTGACCAAAACTGGAGTGTTTAATCTTTGTAATGAAAAAAAATTTCAAACAAATCTGTGATTTCCTCATTTATCTCTCTCTCTGCTTGTACTGTTCTAATATGTGTGAAGAAGGGCTGTTGGCAGAGTTTGGAGATTGGAAATGCTCTGATTGTCTACAAACGAGGTACAGTGTGGCACTCCTAAGGCTTAAATAAAACTCTTCCGTAGTGACACTGAGCGCATTTGACCAAAACAGTAATAGCTCAAAGGCCTCCGAGGAGCAAAGCATTGGTATTTATATCTCAAAGTCTATCCAAATTCAGGAACAGACCTCACTTTTTAACAGAATGGGTGCCCAAGTGTGTAGCATATTCCATACTTTTTAATGTCTGCACCTCTCCTTAGCAAGTTCAAAATGAGTGAAGCAAAACTCTGGCATGTACATTCTGGAAACCCTTTAGATCCGGTGCACAAAAGGAACCTGATCCTGCACTACTGAACTTAGCCTCAGACTTTTTGCAGCTGATCTGATAAAACTTGCTAGAATAAAGCAGAAATCTTCGGAACTGCTGGAAAGGCAACCTAGCTTAATGAAACAAAAGAAATAGAGAGTTTAGCAGTAAAGGTGGCCAAATTCTAAAGCACCTGGATTCATTGAAATGTATGCAATTGATTTCAGTGGGAGCAGAAGCTGGCTCAAAATAGACCTGATTAATTAACAATAATGATATTTTGGCAGACGCTTCCTCAGCCACAGAGGAGCAGTCTATGCAATTACCGTTGCAAAATCATCATAAATATTTGGCTGCATTTGCTATATGAAATAAAAAGTCTATAGAAAACTAATGGATTGAGTGAACCCTTTATGCAGAAGAGGGCCCGTGATTAAGCACCGGTGTGCCATGGAGAAGAAACATGACTTCACAGAAGTCCATGGCAAAATTCCCACAGACTTCAGTGGGATGAGATTTCACTTAGTACAACTGTCTGTGAAGGTGGGAACATTTGCCTAATGCTAGCTTTGTGCCAGCACGCTATCAGCTCTGTGAACAAACTGGCATCTGTTCCAGCTTGCCCAGACCTTTAGCTGAAAGCATCTGCTGCCTTACAGCTGAATGCCCAAATCCCTCCTGTCCCCAGTCTGATTGAAATTCTGCGAGTGCGTGACTCGGAGCTTTAACTTGCAGCCTGGGGAAACAAAATAAAAGGAAAAACAAAACTGAGTGCTGGATTTGAAGTGAGGGGAGAGGGCAAAACTTCTGGCTGCTCTAAGGAAGTTTTTGGTTTCCTTTGTTCAACAGCCTGCTAAGCGTCGGTTATTTAGAATATTAACCACAGGTAGAAAGATGACTACTACTAGGCTTCTTGATAATATAAACCATATCCAGGCTTAGAATCAAACACATATTTAGGACTAGCTAATTAGGTGTCTATCTTGTGAGGTAGTGTCATCCCTAAAATGAACATACTGTTGTTGTTTCACTGAACAGGTTGAGATTGACAGTTTTAACCTGGATAAAGGAGAACGTCTCACCTTACTGCCCTCAACGCAGCTAAATGGGGACAATGAGAGCCAAAACACCGCAGACGCATGCAGCGGTTACAGAGGAACGGGCAGGAACACCTCACCCTCCTGCTTCCCAAAATCCAGGTTAGCTCCCCTGCCAGTCTCCTGCGTCAGGCTGTGCCCCATTCGGTGTCTGGCTCATCTTTTGCAGCAGTCACTTCAGTGGGATGGATGATGCT
>Ga0181612_110607_pt1 | contig 19609 bp, 16 predicted proteins | sample HoacroProtozoa21_FD_119630 | JGI IMG/M metagenome (GOLD analysis project Ga0181612, IMG submission 119630) | Hoatzin crop microbial communities from Cojedes, Venezuel. Combined Assembly of Gp0051906, Gp0051904, Gp0051908 | reverse complement strand
GGGGGTGGCAGGGCCGGGCGCTGCCGACCCCGCCACTACCAACCCTCCATGAAAACCCCAGGCAGACCGATTTGTTCAGGACAGCTGCCCGTATACTTCTCCCGTTAGGTTTTCAGCACATCTTTAAGAAACACATTCACAGGCCATTTCTCACAGCCCCTGGTTTCTTGTCTCACTCCTCCACGGGATTTTTGCCATATGCTGCATTTTCCTTTCACTCCCTGGAACCCTCCTGCCTCGCACGTGGGTGAGTTTTCAATCCCAAGCCCTGCAGGCTGTCTGCATTTTAAAAGAACCGAGCAAACAAGCAAGCGTTGAGTGAAAACGCCGTGACATCGCCAGGAACATGGATGGCTTCCGAAAGTCACCCACCAGCACATGCCAGGAAGAGCCGCGGCAGCTTCCCTCCGACTCCGCGCAGGGCAACACGTGGAAGTGGGAACGAACCCGTCAATCCCCTGAACTTTGGAGCTGATGCCGGCAGTAAGGAGATTTATACTTTAGCTTGTCTCAGTAGCTATCAGCCAGCCAAGAGATCACCCGACATTCCTCCTGCAGCACTCTCGAGTCGGGACCAGCTGCACTCGGGCTCCAGTTCCAGAAATATTTTGAAAATGTAGGAGGAAGGGGATAATTGCACTTCCTGCTGTTCAGAGCTGTGGCCGCAGCAGTGCAGAGAGTGGTTGCGCTCTCAGGAGGTAATTCATTCCCTTGCAGAGCTGCGTATCGCTACTGAGAGCACGGATAACTCCAGGGACAGACTCTTAATCTATCACGGTCATATCTCGACACTACATAAATGTGAATTAATTTATCATCCTGTCCTTCTGGTAATGTAAGGAAATACTGTCATTCTATTACACAGATAGATTCTAGTCCGGAGAGGTTAAGTGTTACCCCAAGGTCAGGCAAAAGATATGGCAGGAGTGGGAAATGAGCTGAGATCACCAGAGTACTCGGTTTAATCAGAAAATACCATTTAACCTTTACAAACCGGTCACAGTCAGGGGAAAAAAAAAAAACACAACCAGAAAAGGGTGAAACTTTCCATGGAAGACAACGACGTGGCCTTCGCCAGCCGGCACATCACCCGCGAGCCCGCGCCGTGCCCCCACGGCAGCTGGGAATTGGCCCCGCGACAGCTGATCCGCAGGCTGCTGGGGCCGCTCCGGGGACCCGCGGGGCACCGGGTCACACCGGCCCCGCTAATCGGCTTCCCAGCCTCCCGCTGAGCCGCTTGTTTCCGCATCTTTTCCTTTCATCAGCAAGAGTAAGCAGCAAGTAAGAAAAAAAACCCCAATTCAAGTTATTCTTGGTAGAAAAGAAAGGGGCTCCTGAGCATCGTTTCTGCATGGGCGGCATCTTGAGCATGACATGACATTTAAGGAACACAGGGTTGGTGACAGCTAAGATGAAAAAGGAATCGTTTTTACTTGTTGTTTTGGGGGGAAAATATTTAACAACTCTCCTTATATTGCAACCTATTGGGAAAAATAGAGAGTCATTTACTTAATTATGATGTTGCTTCATTTAAGAGGGACAAGGAAGGGAACTGGTGTGAAAAACATGGATTAAAAAGGAAAAAATACAAGTGGGAAAGTTTCTCAATGAGAAGATTTGAGCGGCAGTTTTAGGGTGCAGGATGCACTGATGGCACCCGTGTTGGCAGCCCATTTTAGGGCTGCATGGGACCCTGCCTGGGAGCACTTCACCCAGCAGCAGGTGATGCTGGGGCTGGTCCAGGAGCTTCTCAATCACCACTTTACACCAAAGCAGGAGTCCCAACAGCCAAACCCCAACATGGCTGTCATGTGGTGTCTGCGAGGAACGCTCTGGACGTGTTGTCCCGTTCCTGATGGAGCAGCACCCACGCTCAAACCCAACACCAATGGCAGCGTTGCCAAACTGCCTGGCATTCTCAGGAGACCACAGGGTATCCACAGGGTCCCAGCCCCCTGCCCTCACAGCAAAGCCCCTTCCCACGCTGCTCGGGGCAAGTGCAACTGAGCTAACAGCAGGAGAGGACACCCAGCCTGCGAGCAGTTAATGTCTGCCCCGCTGTGTCCGTCGGCCACCCCTCCCAGGGCTGGCAGCATCTGGCCCCTGGTGATTAGCCAACTGCTAATCACGCAGAGCAATAGCTATAAACAGCAACTGCAGGACGGTTCATGCAGCAATCGCTCTGGAAAAGCTGCCTTTCCCCTTCTGGCTCCCACACGAGTCTCCTCCTCCGTTCCCCTCTGCAGGGCATGACCCCAAGGAGGAGCACGCAGACCTGGGGCTTTGCAGCAGGCTGAGCCTCTCTAATGAAGACGATGGATGCAACGCCCAGAGAGAGGCAGGAATGTGTACTTCCCTAATTGCATGGGGCCAGGAGATGGGCTGGCTTGAATTCGTGCTCAGCACCAACCCTTGCTTCAATGCTTGTGCACTGGCATAACCTGCACCTCGTCCACCGCGATGCTGTGCCTCGAGATGCTCAGGGGGGTGGTTGTGGCAATGGGCAGAGGTGCTTCGGGCAGAGCACCCCAGTGCTGACCTCCCACTACCCAAGGAGCTGTCAGACACGGGAGCAAGCCGAAGCCGAGCCCCATGCCCTGGGCCGGCTCTGCAAGGCAGCCTGCAGCTCTCAACCCCGCACGGAGCGTCAGGCGTGACTTATCCCAGCAGCAATCTCCTCCTCCGGCTGCTTCTCGTTCATGACAGCAAATAACGGTGACCCAGGCAGAAGCTGCGTCTCGGCAGCGCTCCCGAGGAGACCGCAGCCAGGGTTCAATAGCCATGAACTGGCCGAGCCTCCCAGGCGCACGCTGCTGGCCGCAGTCAGTCCTCGTGGCCGGAGGAGACCGCAAAACGTGGCAGGGGACACAGTCCCCTCCCTCTGTGCTTTCATTCAGTTGAAAAGCTCAAAAAGTCAGCAAGACATTGAGTCTGCATTTGGTCACACGGACGTCCCAGGAGGAAAAGGGTCCCACAGGGTCCCACGAGCTTGGAGAGCTGCCCTGCCCCTGCCCAGCCTCTCCCCTTCCCATGCCAAGGGCTTGCCCAGAGCATCTCTCGCACCCTCAAGTCATAATTAATGGTGACTTCTTCAACTGTGCCACCAAAGCCCCTCTCTGGTACGTGCCGTTCAAGCTGCCTACGTCCTCCCGCACGCGGTGCCAGGCAGGGCAAGCCGCCCTGGTCAGCTGCGTCCGGGGACGTGACGCTCGCTGTCACAGACGCGCACGCCCTGACACCGCAGGAAGGGTTTCCCCTTGGCACAGAGGGAAAACCCTGATGAAGCAAAAGGGCCCGATCTGCAGCACGCGGGTGCCCAGGGGTTAAAGAGCCCTTGGCTGCTCTTAAGCCAGGAAGCCACTTTGGTAACTCAGTGAATTGGAGTATTTGTGTTTCTGTCTCACATTACTGAGGTCCTGGTCACTTACGATCACTAAAGAGCCTGGGAAAAAGCCGTGAACCCTGCCATTACCCCCTAACTCCCTCGCAGGGACCCCCAGTGCCCTGAGGAGTCCTTTGACTGGTGGGAAAGCTTCCTTTCAACCTCAGCGGGGTCCACACCACAGCCCAGAGTGGACCCCAGCATCCACGAGAGCTGCTGTGCACCTGCCCAGAGCCAACGTCCCCAGGGCCAGCGCTGCCACGAGTGAATCCGGGGACAGGGGCGAGCCGGGGGAGCAGCATGGGAGCATCTGCAGGCAAACGCGGTGGCAGAGGGACCCAGGAGAGCCCTCGTCCTGCCTGCACCTCTGCAAGCAGAGACCCTTTATTCCATGGGTTTTCCTTTCAAAATATTTCACCACGGTTTTTTATTTAGCAGATGAACAAGAAAATAATTGCATTAGGACAGACCACCCTTGATTTTATGAAGCCGAACACTCCCTCCATCAGCGAAAGGCAGTGATTTCAGTAGCACAACCAGAAGGAAGGCGAATGTTTGGGTTGAGGGTTGAGCAGTAGCGGTGCCCGCTCCAGGGCAGCTGTGCTGAAGCTGTGCAGGCAGCGAGGCCAGGCTGGGACCGGAGCTGGGCTCCTTCAGACCTGCGCACTGTCATGGGTGCTGTTCAGGGCGCACTGAATGGGTGCAATTATTCAAGTGCTGAACATTCCCCACTAGAAATTATAGCATTCAAAGGTGATGAAGGACTTGAGCACAAAAGCTTTAATTTTCATGGGGTGGTGCAAGCCCAGAAGAGCTGGGACAAGAGCTACCAGGCAGAGCAAGGAGAGTTTTGTGCCCGAGAACAGGAGGCAGAAACGGCACCAAGGGCTGCGACCAGCTCCAAGGAGCTGACAGGCACCATCACAGGGCAACTCCTTCTGCGCCTCCTCAGAGGGCTCAGGGAACAAAGCAGGATTTTGCAGCCACCCACCCGCACAGGAATGCATTTCCAAGAAGCTGGAAATGCCACGTTCCCATCAGGAACACCACGCGGGCACACAACAGGGCACAGGCTGGCCGTGCCCAGCAGAGAAGCTGAGGTCCATGGGGACCCACCAACCGCAGCCTCACTGGTGCTTCCCCGGGTACGCAGGTTCTGCTCCTCCTTCCCAGTCTCTCCCATCCTTTTGGCTGCTTTTGGTAACACTCCCGACCCAACCCCATCAACCCCAAGCCACCCCCACCTCCAGGGTGGGTCCCCAGACACCACCTCCCCGGTCTGTAACCGGATCAAAGTCACCGGTGTCACCAACAAGGCAGGAACATGCCTGCTGATGATTAATCCCGTAAGTGAGCTGTATTTACAGACACCGGCTCTTCCCCAGAGCCTGGCCGAGGGCCCTCAAGCTGTTGTATCACCTTACAGCTGGTTGTGGTGTGCAGGGAGCTACCAGACACCAGGTCCTTCATCCACCACCCTTAGACCAGGCAGGCTCTGCTCCAGGACCACATCCTCACGCTGGGTATCAGCCCAAATCCAGAGATACATCTCCCAGGAAGAGTCAATGTAGGTAATTAAGCTGCTCTAGTCTTCCCAAACACAGTCTTGGAGCACATCTGGTTCCCATGTTCCGCAAAACGCCTTTGACATTTAATTTCAAACCCCGGGCACTTCGACAGTGGTGCCAGAGAAAAGCAGCAGCAAATCTGACATTTCATCCCTGAGCCATCTGACGTACAACCTTCAGACGAGACCCCAGCACAGAACAGTTTGGAGAAATGGGAGGGGACCAAGAAAGATGGGGCAATTCTTCAAAACCTTATACAGAAATGCAAACAACAAGGCTGTCTGGAAGTCTGCCCCTCTCAGTAGCACCGGATTTGCTTTTGCCAAAATGCTGTGTAAGGGGTTTTCCTTGCCCTGTGCACACTTAGATCCTAATTACACGTGGGGAATCACAGGAAGGAGATCATTACCTCTGCTCTATGCTCCCTTAACAAGTCGCATTACTACAGCCTAATTGAGCTCATGTCTGGGCAATCTCATTTCTGATGACTGCCCACCTGCCATAGCTTCATGAATCTTCACAAAAAAATATCTTTTATTGGATTATTCTACAGGCATAAAGCGTGTCTTGCAATGATTTTCCAAAAAGGGCAAACCAAGTATTACAAATCCACATTTTCAGCCAGTTTTCCAAAGGAAAAGCCCTCCCCGTCCTGCCTGGCTTTCAGCTGGGCACTGCCAATAACTCCTCAACCTCTTGGCTCATTTCAAATCCAGCTGGGAACCTCTCTGCCTCCGCTACAGGCATTCCATCCCTGCAAGTATCACGAGAGTGGCTTGTCAGGGAGCTCACATCTTACGAGACAGACATTCCCCTGGGAGACTTTGATGCACAGACTTTATTAGTTATGCAGTTAAAATCAAGCCAAGCCCCACAGCTCTGGCTGCATCCCCCTGTACCCCCACCCTGACCTGGGTGGGCTGGGCGCCTTCACTCCCCCTTCCTCCCTCAGAGCCCACCACCAACATCTTAAAGTAGTTTATTTCCCACCAGAGGCAGCTGGCGACCCAAAGTCACTGGTCTATGGGTCTCCCAGCACCCACCTGCAACGTTTTGGTGACCCCGTTCTCGCTGCCTGTCCTCAGACGTGAAACATTGACAGCCTTGAACGACAGACAGCGCCTTTTAGCCTGGTACAGCAGAGATGCTGTAAAATCACACGTTATTTATTACCCTGAGCTCAGAACTAGAAGGGAAACACCATTCTCCCGTATTTCTCAGCAATGCCTTCACAAGTTTTCACATTACTCTGCATAAAATTCTCACCCTTTGCAACAGAGTCATTAATATTGCCTGCACAGTCACTCCATCTGCCTTTTGAGCCCCCTCCAAGCAGTAATAAGTTAACTGGTCGAAGCATTTGGCTTCTAAATAGTGAAGCTGGCACAAAACAAGGTTTTAACCTTCAGGACTGAGTGCAGGAGGCAGGATAGGGATTACTTGTTTACTGCCTTTAAAAAAAATACAAGGGATGTGTATGCACACTGAAAAGGCCAGGCTGGTGCTTAGTATTTCTTTTAAAAGAGTCCAACTGCAGGCGAAGGCAGCAATGCTGGGCACAGCATCCTCCCACGAGCTCGGCTGGACAGGAGCTGCTCCATGCGAATCTGCTGCCACTGGTGCCAGGCACAACGCCCGCGCCGAGCCGGGAGCCTTCCTGGCACGAGCTGGGGGAATGGGAAGGCAAAAGCAACCAGTTCATGCCCTGAGCAGGTGCAGATGGGCACAAGAACAGCGTAGGTATCGGTGATAAATGATAAATAAAGTAACAGGAGGAGAAACCAGCCAGCTGCGGGACGAACCATCGCTTTGCCATCTCCAGCTGCGCAGGATCAGTCCGGAGACTACAAGTGGCATTTACCTGGGAGGCCGGTTTGAGCCTGGGGAGAGACAAGCTAAGGACCTTCATATCTGCCTTCGCTGGGCTGCAGAACATTTCCAGCATCCCACGGGCTGGAAGATGTGAAGCCTGCGCCCTGCAAACCCTTGCAAATACAAAGCTCCTCTCACTGGCAAGAACTGGAAGCAGGGGAAAACTTCACTCGGTAAATAATGGAGTTTAAAGACAAGCAGAAAACAAAGGAAAGGGAAACTTCAATGCTGAACTACTCCCTGTCTCCCGCCTCATCTCCAATGCACCCAGCCGAGCTCTGCGTCACGGTGGTGAACGGCTGCAAATGTTAAATGCGAAATATCTTCGACAAAGCTATTCAAACACAACAGCTGACAGAAACAAGGGGTAATGAGAAGGGATGGGGAACTGAGGGCTGAATCAGCAATTTTCTAGAGTTCTGTACGCCAGAGCTTGAGCTGAAATCTGGCTTTGGTTTTCTAGTCAAGTACTTAAATGCTTTTGCCCCTGACAGTGCTCGAGGAGAGGAGAAACGATCACAGAGCAGCAGCCGAGATCACCTCTGGCAGGGGCCGCGGAGGGAGCAGAGCGAGCGTCGGGGCTGGTGCTCAGCATCGCTCAGCCAAAGCATCCCAACGCTTCCCGGCCCCGGCACCCTGGGCATCTCCCAGCTGGGCAAGCTGCCTGTGCTGGGAACTGGGCGCAGGGCACGACCGGTCCCAGAGCTTTACAAGAAAAACCTGTTCCCAAGCTCCTTCCCTTGACTTCCTCCAGGACAGAGGGCAATGTAGAAATGCAGAGCATGTTCCACATTGGCTAAAGCAATATGGAAAATAGTAAATGTTTTTCACGTGGTTTTTGAAAGAGTTTCTTTGCCTTTTTTTTCAGCACAAACTGCTGACATTTTCCAAGCTATGTTATTCTTGCGCTGAAGGAACTATGCAAGCTGGGGTTTTGTGTAGTAGCTTGAAGAGTGGAACAGAATGCAAGGGAAAACTACACACTAACTTTGATTTAAAAAATAGAGTAAATTTGAGTTTCTTAACCAAAACACACACAAAGAACCATGTGGAGCTGGATCACTGTAAAAAGAAAAAAAAAAAAAATCAATACACCTAATCACAATTTTCCAATATTCAGTGTAGTGCTGCCTGCAAGCTCCCCAGCCTGCCGTTCTTGCTTCCCAACAAGAGCCAGTACCAGAACGTACACACCAGTACCAGCACTTGTGGCTTCCGGCCTTGAAGGTTAAGCCTGGTTTCTCCCATGCTACTACACAGTTACACACTCAGATCCCATTGAGAGCTAACGGCACTGCAGAGCCTGACTAATTTAGACATTTCTCCACATGAAGACTTTGTTAGAAATGTTGATAAGGAAAGCATATGCTTAAAAGATAGCTACATTAAAAAAATCATCTCTCCCCAGAGAGATTTTCACAGCTCATTTATTAAACCCCCTCAAAGAACAGAGGGGAAAAGCCAGCTTCAATTGTTTTTAAGCTGTAACAAGCGATGGGAGAGTTCAGTTTTGCCTTCCAGCCTTGCTGCGAGTTTCACTCCTAACAAGCTGCACTTCAAGGCAAGGCACTTATCACACCAGTAGCTTTATTTCAAAACCAGCGTGAACAAAGGGAGAGCTAGCCACAAGTCTGATCACTTCTGGGCTGATCCTGTATACCCCCAGCTGCATCTTTACACCCCATTCACCCAGGCTCCTGGCTCACGCTCTAATTTGGGATGGGATTTTCATGGTCATTTGCAGACAAGCCCATGCTCAGTACTACAAAACAGTAAAGCAACACCATCCCCCATCAGAGGGTACCAAGGGGCTTCTGTTAATGAGCTTTGGCTTGGTCCCAAGCTGGACCACTTGTTTTTTCTTGCTTGAATATACATAAAGGCAGTGACAGCATCTTCCAGGTGCTCTTGCCAGTGGAAGAGCGTTGCTGCAGGAGGAGGTGGGTGGCTGCAAAGGCAACTGCTACCCGGCCAGCAGGCAGGGCTGGGCTGGCAGCTCCGGAGTCTTTACCACCATCCGAGAAGGAAGTGCACTTGTAAAAACTGGATTGAAACATTGCTTTTACAAATGTGGAGAGAGGAATCGGGTCTGTACCGCTTCAGACATGGGAAAATGCCCAAACCCTCTTCCCGAGGACCTCAGCCTGCTCCTGCTTGGCAAGCGCTTCCCAGAGTAACTCGGGAAATCACAAGCCTGTCGGAACCAAGCCCATTGAAGCAGCTCGATACAGCTAGAAATTATTTTCACTGCTCATAAAACACTCCTTTTTATGATCTTACAATTACAAACAGCTGTTTATTTTGCTAGTTAGCTCTTTTAAAGCGTTCTTTCCAATGCAGAATGAAAAGTGTCAGGCATTTTCCAGGAATTTTCGGAGCAGAGAAAGTTTGGCACTCTATTATTTGAGAATGGCTGAAAGGGTGCAATTAGCTTAAGAACAAGCATCTATTCTGGGTGGCAACCTCAGGATCCTTCCTCTGGCATCCAAACAGGCAGCATGTGACAAGCGGATGCCAAGCAGCCGAGCCTCCCTCCCTCCCGCTCAGGCATGCATACAATTCCCATAATATCTGCCTCCCAGCCTTGCTCAGAGCTCAGAAAGCTGGTCAAGCCCTGCAGGCATCTGTAACCCTTTGCATGCCTTGCATCGTTTGAGAAAGCTGCAGAGTTTCGGGAAACACGAGCGAACCCCACAGGAAGGGGCGGCAGAGGCAGGGATCGGGGCTCTCGCCTCCCCTGCCCGCAGCTGTGAGAAGAGGATTAAATGACAGTAGCTTTAAATCAAATTCAGCCCCTCATCCACCCCAACTAATAAGTTTCCACCATCAAAATCTTGAGGAATGCCGAAGAGGTGAGCTTTGAGTTTTGGAAATAACAAGGATTTCCATGAGCGAAGCGTGCGGGAGCGAAGCCTGCCCGAGAGCACGCGGGCGGGCATGAAAGCTGTTGAGGCTTCGGGGTGGGGAAATACATCCAAATGGGGTCAGAAATCTGGTGTGAGCAACTCATGCTGGGTTAGGCTCGGGAATCACACACCGAGACCAGAGGAGGGGGGTTTGGAGCAGCAGACACCCTTGCAGGACCTCAGAGCCCTTTTTGGGGGTCATGAGCCCCTTTGCTCTCCCCAGCCGCTTGCTCACATCCCTCGGGAGAGCAGCACTTGAGTGTGGCCATAGCAACCCGCGTTCATGCGCAGCAATGCCTGCCTGGGCAAAGAGGTGGGGAATTCTCTCCCCAGCTCAAAAATTATTCATGAGAAATTAGTGAGAGCTACAACGAGCCTTCTGAAGCATGCTCCCACCCAGCCCTGCCTGGGAGCAGGCAGGCGGAGGACCTTCCTCTCTGTTCCCCTTGGCAAAAGGCTGTTAATTTAATATTAAAAAAAGGAAAAGAGCCCTTTCTTGCGAAGGCAGTTCTGAAGCACCAGTTTGAGTGCCTTTTTTTGTTGGTGGTGTTCTTAATTAGAAGATAAACCTTCTTGAAGGGAGTCTCTGAGCAGCTGGCAGAGAGCCAGGTCACCCCATCGCTGCTCTCAGACCCCCTCTCCTACTCCTCTCGTTCAGTTCCCACTGCAGCCTAACCCAGCATGAGTTGCTCACACCAGATTTCTGACCCCATTTGGATGTATTTCCCCCCGCCTCAAAATGCCAAACCTGATCTTTCACCAAAAGGTAACTCCAGGCTGCGGAGAGAGACCTGCAGGGATGCAGCAATGCTATGGGGAGAGGGGCAGCCCTGAGCCACCCTTTTCCCCATCCCCCTGCCCCCGGGGCACCCACAGCCCTTTGCTTGCTTATTTTCATCTTAGCCATTTCCTGCACCCGAGTCTAGCCAGCAAGGAGCAGAGAAATCCCGTTACTTACTGCAGTAACTGACATGGACAAGAAAATACCCAGTCAGGATAGAGAAGAATTTGACTCATTTAAAGGACCATGTTCTGCCCCAATTACACGACGGTTCAGCAAACAGAAACCTTACCATTCCCCCCCCAGCAGAGCTCAACAAGCATTCCCACGGGGAATCGCAGCCGGTCACCACTGCGGCTCAGGGACCGCTTCTCGCCTTCCCTCCGGAGCGGGCAGAGGGTTTGCTGGAGCTGTGGCAGGAGGAAGGTGTGGGCAGAGGGGCCAGCACTGCCCAGGGTCCCTGCTGCACCCTGGGAGTCCATTACCCATCCAGCAGCCTCATTTCAGCCATTTTATGCTAATTATTTTCTGTACAGTTTTATGCAAATTCTTCTGACGGAGGGAGATGCATGGAAATGTATTTGCCATACTCCAGATGCCAGCAGCGTCTGGTCCCGCTCCATTTGGGGCTCCCAGTACCACCCTGCTGGGCCCTTGCTGGGACGTAGGTGAGCTTGCCACACATTATGCCCCTTTCACCAGTTCCCAGCAAACTGGCTGCTGGATGTCACATGGTGACTAATGGTTCTTGCTGCGTCTCCACCACCACAGCGCAGCTTGGAGCCCGGGGGGTATAATCACGACCTGCCTTTCAACGCCGGGACTGCACCGCACAATTATGGGTGTGGAAGGAAAGATGTCAGGGCGACGGGAGAAGGAACACAAAAGGCAGAGAAATGGAGCTTATCCAGAGACTTTGGTTTCCACTTTCCCCAGTTCAGGTGCTTCACGGGCAGGAGAGAGGCTGAGACTGGAGTTACGTGGAAGGGAGACTGACCTGCAGGCAATTCAGGGTTCCCGAAAGAGAGTCCCCCCCAATAGACGTCTGACAGAGCATATTCTGGAAACAAACCAGCAACGCTGAAACGCAGTTGTTGCTGTTGGGGCTTTTGGGAGAGGTTTCCCAGTCCATGTTTTGAGAGGTTTTCATTTTAACCAGATCAAATTACAGCAACAGACAGGTACGACTGACGTGTATAACTCGACGCAGCATCTCCAGAGCAACGCGGCTGCGATTACACCCAAACCATCTGACCATGCGGCCCCTGTCGAAACCTGGAGCGGCTCCGAGAGCGGCTTTCCTCCCTGCAGCATGGGCAGGGCTGCAGGGAAAGGCTTGATTTGTGTGCAAGGAAGGGCTGGCCATTGCTGGGAGCAACAAAGATGCAGCATTCTCCTTGCTCCACACAGCTTACAAGTCCACCTGGACAGATGGAGGAGAGGAGGGAGGCAGATTTCCAGGTCACCAGCTCGTACGTGCCTTTTGCGTTCCTCCAAAGCACGAAGCCAGCCCAGCGGGCTGCACTCTCCTCCATGCACGGAGCTTTCTAGGGCCTCAGGAGCCAAAGCATCTCGGCGCAAGGAGAGTTTGGGCAAAGCAGAACAGAAAGCCTGCCATTAATTAGTAATGAAAAAGCCCAGCACAGTTTGTGGGAGAAAGATGACACTAATTACCTCCCCAAGGAGTTCACCTCCATCATCTCCATCTCCTCGTGCCCAGAGGCTGCAAGGTGCTCCGATGCCTCCTGCCACCGCCTTGGGGCTGCCCGCAGCGCAGGGGTGCGCAGGCAGACCCGGCCGTGGTACGTGCCCTGCTCCCACTGCTGGGTGTCTGCGCCCCGGGAGGGTACCTGTAGGTGCTCTGCAATGACCTCCCTCCCACACCAGCTCGGATCCAAGCAAACCCGCAGCGCGAGGGGGTGGGAGGCTGCAGTCATCTTACACCCAGATTACTGCAAAGCCACCGAGTCCTTTTGCAAGAAAAAGCTTATTAGTAACCCAAGAAGTCAGGATGGCACTTTTACATCTTGGCCTAAAGCTGTCCGGATTAAAAGAGAAGCATCCTAATTAAATACGTTTCTGATGAAGGCTGGTATTTACACCACCACCCCCCTCCCGCTGAGGAACGGGCTGTCGCCATCCAGGCACAGCGGCAGCGTTATTCAGCTCCGTCTCGGTGACAAGCAGCCCCGAGAGCAGGAATTCAGGGGTTAGATGCAACGTCATCCCTGCCTGGCTTGGAAGAGAGAGCAAAGGAAGCAAGCCAAAAGACACACTGCGATAACAGAGACAAAAACCCAACTAACTTGCCCCGGGCAGCATCCAGCCATGGCGAAATGGGACAATCAAAGAGCAAAGGGGGGTCCGGGCGCAGGCAGCCGTTCTCAGTGGCAGCAGGACAGACACACACGGACGGAGCCACCGGCAGGTCACAGCCCCAAGGTGACTCACGCCGTGCCCTTGGGAGGCCCTCGGGACACGCTGGTCAGCCCTGAAGCCAGACACAGTAGCAGAGTTTCCTGCCCACCCTCCTGCAAATGTCCCAAAATCCAGGGCTTTCGCAGCACATCACCTGCAGCTCCACCTCCTTGCAGGTCACTCCAAAGGCAAAGAGCCACTTGCCTTTGCCTCTCCCATTTAAGACATGATTTTTTCCCCTCGAGAACTCAGGTTAAGGTTCTCCGTCTCCTCTATCCCAAACACAAAGCATCTCCCTGTGCCGGGGAGGATGCACCGAGCCCCTCGCAGAGCTGCGAGCCCGTGGCTCCACCAGCATCCCCCAGCCCTGAGCCCAGGAGTCGCTGGGCTGCTGCCCAAGACCCTTCCCCTGTCCTCCCCCTGACGCAGGGCTGCGTTATCTCCAGCCCACCCACCCCACGAGCCGGTGAAGGGGAGAGGGCACAATAGCCTTTATTAATAACTCCGACCTTCTTCCTTCCCCTCCCTGCTCTTGCTGGATCTTCCTCCATGAATAATGCAGGAGCTGTGCTGCAGGACACTACCCACTCTGTGCCCTGCCGGCCTTGAGTGCCAGCCAGGGCCTGTCCCCGTGTCCTGGGTGCCAGCACCGCCAGTACTGGGTTTTGTTGCCAGATGCAGCTTCCTTTTGTTCCAGCCCCGCTGGCAGCGGCATTGAGACAGACCCGCACACCACGCAGCAAAGCTGCCGAGGAGGCAGAGCAGAGATCTGGAGCCAGCCTGTGGATGGAGACTTCTAAGCCAGGGATTTCCAAGTATTTCACCAATATTTCAGCACAATTTCTCCCCTCTCCTACAGCAGCATCTCCATTTTACAGCTATGGAAACTGAGGCAATAAAGGTGAGGAGTTGCAGGGAGCTTCATCTTCTACCAGACTCCTTTGAGCGACTCTCAGATTGCTCGGGTACCAGAGCTGCTGGTACCAAACTGCAGTGCAGGAGTGAATTGTTTAAAGCACAGCCCCCCCTTTGCCCTGTAGCCACAGTCCTGATATGCCCCAAACACAGACTTCACAGACTCTGCTGAGAATGTTATTTACTACAAGGTGCAAGATGAAGCCCGAGATGTGCAAACCCCTCCAGTTTAAGCAAGAGAAGCCGACGAGGAGGCTGGCCCGCTCTTGGGGGGCCACGCTTTGGACAGCACGGGCTTCCCCGCCCTTCTACCGGCTGGGGTGGAAAAAAAAAAAAAGAAAATTCCCTTTGAGCTCCCGAATCCTGGTCTGGCAACACAGTAAGCACACAGAACCGAGCTCCAAAAGTCTCTCAAACCCTGCCTGCTCCCGACCACGAACTGCCCTTGAGACTCTGCCCAGTGCAAGGTGTCCTGCCTGGAGCTGCCGCACGCCGGCAGCGCGTGGCCTCCCCCCACCTCCCAAACACCCACCGGGCTGCGACGCGTCCGTCCTCTACCACCGCACCGGTGGAACAACACACGAGCAGGGCTCGAACGCGACGAAGCACGAGCAAAGAGAGCAAAGCAGCTGCCTCCTCCCAAGCCCGCTTCGCCCCAGCCGTTCTGCTGAATCACTCACTGCGTCGCCGGCGCGGCCGGTGGGACCTTCGCCGAGCCTTGGGACGCTCACGCCCGAGACGCAGCGCCCAGCAGCACCAGCTGCGGGTTGAACTCCTGGAGCATCGCTGCGCACCGAAGGCATTCGGAGCCCGGGAGAGGATAATTAACCCTCCCAGCAGGTTTCAGCAGAGCCTGAACTGTCCTGATCTGCATATAATTAACAGCATCTCTAACGGTTAAATGCTTTTCTGCCAGCCAGCTGGGGAAAGCAGCGTTCTCCCCATGAGGGTGGCTGCTGGGGCGCAGGGGAACCCAGGCACGGCTGAGCAGCGGGATGGCTCCCGGCACGGCGGAGAGGCAGACGCGTCTCAGCTCGTTCCCACGCGTCGGCGGCGTGGGCTGAGCAGTCAGACACGAGCAGGCTTTCCTCATCGTGTCCCCCACGGTGCAGGCAAGGTGACTCGGAGCACAGGGGAGGGCAAGGCAGAGTGAAATAGAGGGTGAGGAGGAGGGCAGAGGGTGGGCAGGAGGTGGGCAGAGAGTGGGGGGAGAAGGCAGTGAAGATGCCAGCAGGATACTGGAGCTGGAGAGGTCATTTGCAGCTCTGCAGCAAGAGGCAAAGGCTGCAGCAAACCCTGCACCAGGTGGGCATGAGTTCCCACACAGATCCCAAGTCCCCATTGCAGGGCACTTCTCCTCCTCCCAGTAACACCAGTATGGATGCACCATCACACAGGGCCTTTAATAGCACTCTGCTGGCAGGAAGGGAGAGCTCGCTGGCACGGCACCGGCCGCGGCATCCCAGAGCTCTCCGAAGGCAGTGGGATGGGGCAGGCAGGACAGCCTGTACAAGGACAGAGGGACACAGGGATTTTTCCTTCTTGAACAGAGAAACAGGAGATTGCTCTCCTCCCAGAAATGCTTCCCTGGTCCAAAGACAGCTTATGCCAGAGCTGCTGTGGGCTGAGCGGCGGGGTGAGACCTCCTCCGGGGTCCCGGGTCACTCGGCCTTCCCCTCCAGATGACTCCACACTTTCTGATCCACGAGGAGGACTGAAGTGATCTGCATTCCAGCTCCGATGTGAAAAAATCCCCAAAATCTGAATCTCGGACCCTGTTCAGGCTCGCTCACCCTCACGGTACATCCTGTGTTTTACTATTTTTCCCAGCAGCGAGACACAGCTTTTAAAAAGCCAACCCCAAAACATTGACGAGAGCTGATTTAATGAAAAAATGGGCACAGTCTGCATATGTATCCCAGTTCCACTGGTAATTAGGAAACAGATGGGGGGAGGAGGGGAGAGAGAGAGAGGAAGCTTTGTTAGGTTAATTGTTTGAAGTCCCTAAATGAAATATAGGTAGCCTGATTTCCCTGGAGTATCATACACAAACTTAAGGATAGACTTCGCAGAGAATAAAGGAGGGAGTTTCCCAGTGAAGGACAGCAGAAGATTATGACTAATCAGGCAAGAACAGAAGTGATAAACCCAAGGCAAAAACAAAAGCTCCCCTTTGTAGCTTCAAATGAGGAATCAACCAATCTGATCCACAACTTCATTATCATCTTATTAAAATGCTATTTCCATTTTCGTGATTAAACGGATGTGAGTAGAGAAATCTCTGTGGTCTTGGCTGTCCTCTGAGGATGAGGTGCTTTGGTGCCCAGAGGTCTAAGCCCTGGGGACAGTTCAGGTGACACCTTTTTGAGCAAGCACTTCAATTCTCTTGCTTCCCAAGGTGCCCTCCAAGGACGCACCTTCCTCCCAGCTCAGATTTACCCAGAACCTGATATTTCGGAGCAAACACAGCAACATCTCCCTTGTTTTCCGGCTCTTGTCTCCCCAGCTTTTGGTATTAATGCTCACTGGATGTTGTATGCCAAGGGCTATGTTCTTATCTCCAACAACAAAAGCACACAATTCCCCCCTACAGTGCTGCAAAACTTACTCTTTAGTAGCAATTACCGTTCTAACAACTTTAATCCTCAAACAACTGATCAGAAGGTTATTTGTGACAGCTAATTTCTTCACAAGCACAATGCACCTCAGTCTCTACAAACCCCCCAAATCCTTTTGCCCCCACAAAAGGGCATCATCACCACCACAAACTGATTTCAGTGCTACTCTGCTGTCTCTATTTCTCATTAACCTGGGGTAGCTGCCAAGATAATTACAGAGTCAGCCTTGCTGATCTGGATTATTGAGATTGGGCAATGCCCAATGGGCAAGCCAGCAAGCCCAAACAGATTTCAAACCACTAGAAAATTAGAGTGGGGCTGGAAGGGAGAAGGCTAAGGGGTCCAATGCAATGGGACAATGAGAGCAGGACCAAGCCTCGGGATTTGAAACCATAAGCCACATTCCTTCCAACTGATTAGTTACTGCTCTCTCTTTTCCCCTCAATTCAGGCAATGCCTTCCTGCTCTCCGCTGAAATTAAAACATGATCCTGCCTCTTGAAGAGTAAACATTAAAGAGATAAGTAAGATCTGAGTTAAAAAGCTGAATTACTTTGAATCTGCAAAGACTGCCTAATGCAGATCCTCAGCTGAACCATCATGATAATAAAGAGACTAAACACGATGCAGGGCTACACTTGAGAAATGGCGACCAGAGCAGACAGCTGTGGAAACCACCACAGAGGTAGAGAATGGGGCCCAATCAGCCACGTCTGGAGAAGAGGCAACAGCAGCTGCTGCACAAGGCTGGTTACAACATCACGTTCTCATTGCCGGCCATGCCGCTCACCTCAGACCCTCCGCATTTCACACTGCCTTGAGGGCGTACCATTGCAGAACCCGTCCTCCTGCAAGGATGCCAGACTTAACAGCACCCAGAGCCACGGAATCTTGCCACTAGCCCTGAGTTGATAGGTCTGGTCATGCCATTGTGCCCAGCCTGGGGACGCCACAGCATCTTCATTTCCCCACGCAGGAGCAGAGTGGGTTTGGCTCTGTCTGCACCTCCCTGTGGGGCTGCGACTGCTGGAGGCTGCAGTGTCTGTGTGGCATCTCCTTGTGATGGCCCCAGGACATTTCCCTGACCCCAGAGAGTGAGCCACCAAACCTTTGCTGATAATCCTCGAGCCACCAAACCTTTGCTGATAATCCTCGATCCTGACCTGTACAGTACTCCCAGGAGACGCTGTGCATAGCGCACATTAGCACCATCATCCTCACCGCACAAAAGCAGCCCGAGAGATCTGCTCTCCGCACGACTCCAGACAGCAGCAGGGCACTGCCAGCGTTGCAGTCTGAAAAATTTCCCATCATAGTGGATGCTGTCAAGTGATGGACAGCCCAGACAGCGCATTACAGAGGTGCGGGGGAAGAGCTGCAAAGCCTGGCAGGAGGTGACGGCCTCAGTCATGCCATGGAAAGCCGTGGCAGGTGGTCAGAAGCAGGGCTGGTTGCCAGCAAAAATTCATCCCTGCTTGAGGATGAATGAAGTCACCGGGGATTAACTCAGTTCAATATCTCTATTGCTTTAAGCTGGGGACAGCACAAGCTGCGGGCCTGGGAGATAGGGAATAACGAGTCTGAATAAAGGCTCCCTGGGGAAGATGAGCCATGTTCCCTTTCAGGACCCCTGAAACCCCACTGATTGCTTACAGGCTTACACTAAACAAGAAGAGTCCACAGGAGCTGGTTCTTCTTTCCCCCCAGAGAAGCCCGAAGAAGCTTTTAGAACTGGCCATGCTTCAGGGATAATTAGCTGCTGGGGAGGGGATGAGTTTTTTCACAGGGTGGAGGCCCACGAGCCAGCAGTGATGGAAGGAAAAATCCTGAGCTCCTTCTGCAGCTCCGGCTTGGTGCTTTACCAGGGCACGCCCAGGGCAGCAGGCAGGAAACACCTCTAACTTAGCATAAAGCTGATTATTAAAGAAGATGCAGTTCTTTTCCTTGGAATGGCAGCATGCAAGAGCAAACATAGCACTGGCTTCTGCTTAATTAGCCCTGCAAACCTCCTGCACAGTCTCACAGAATGAGTTTGACAATCCTGCAAAGTTTCTGGCCAGAATAAACTGACCGTATTTCTCTTCTGCCTTTGTCCTGAAGGAAACTGCAGTTTCGGAGTACTGCTGTCCCGTTCGCTGCTGCTTGTTACGGGGGGAGGCAGGAATTCAAAGCAGCTGTTGCCCATGCAGACAGCAGGACGTGTTGCTGTCATGCAGGATCGCTGCTCTTCCTCTTGCACGCTTCCAAGCTGCCATAACTCAGAGTGAGAAGGAAGTACGAGGACGGGGTAGGAATATAGTGTGAAATCCCAGAATTCCCATCTCACTCATGTCGAAAGGCAAGTCACCTCCTCTCCTGGCTCAGCTCCTCTCCAGGAGGAAGATGCTTTTTATCTGCCTGATTAACACTTGAGGCTGCATTCTAAAAACTCTCCAGAAGTCCCAATTAACAGTTTAGTTCATCTTTAACTTGCTCTTGAAACATTGCTACTCTGCTACCAGGACCCCAGCTATAACTAGATCACTGAAATGCGAATACAGCTAGAAAAGATCATTGAAATGATAATATTTTCTAGCTGCATTCACATCTCGATGATCTTTTCTAGCTTAGAAACTCATCACACCAAAACTTCTGACCACATCCCACATACTCCCATACAGATGCTCAGCTGCAGGGCAGGACCCTCTGGGTCCTTTGCACCCAAAAGGTACCTGAGAATGGGGCTTCACCACTGGCCACAGCCTAGATGCGCACAGAGGTGCCAAGGATGTGGTCAGAGCAGCAGGATGAAGCCCACGCTGTCGTACTGGGAGGGCTCAGGTCCATGCCACTCCATCTGGCAGCAGTGGTCCCCGCTGCTCCCTCCCTCCCTCCACGGAAGTCACAGCAGCCGGCACGGGGCTATAATTAGCCATAAGCACATGCTGATGGCAACCCAACTCCAAAAGCCTTTTTTTTGCCCTCTAGAGCCCAATGCTGAAGACAACGATGGATTTGTCACAGATTGCAATTCACAAATAGCAAGCCGATGGCACACATCGCTCCGAGCAGCGTGGGGTCCCTTGGCACCAGGCAATTAGGATTTTAGTCAGGTGTCAGATTCGCTTGCCCGAGACCAGGTCTGTGTTATCGCCAAGGCACGTCCCCCTC
>Ga0181612_163644_pt1 | contig 19610 bp, 12 predicted proteins | sample HoacroProtozoa21_FD_119630 | JGI IMG/M metagenome (GOLD analysis project Ga0181612, IMG submission 119630) | Hoatzin crop microbial communities from Cojedes, Venezuel. Combined Assembly of Gp0051906, Gp0051904, Gp0051908 | reverse complement strand
TTACAGGCATGCATGCTGTCTGCCCTTAGCATGGGACAGAGGTAAGACTATAAAGCTCTAGCGGGGATAGACCCCACTGTCCCCAGTGCAGGAGCTGCCCCTGCATAGTGCCAGACCTTCAGGTCCTCTCACAGACTTATGGCCTTATCATGCTTGGATCATTGGACATAGGATAATTCAGGTGGAGAGGGACCTCACGAGGCCGCTTGTCCAACCTCCTGCTCAAAGCAGTGTCACGAGTTGCACATAAGCCCAAAGGAGGACTGTGTGCTGCAGTCTGCTCATGGGCAAAGAAAAAGTGGTGTCCAAGGACAGGAGACCATCAACAGTGAAATGTCCCAAAGACCAGAAACCATAACTGCGTTGATAAGACATGGCGCTTTTAACACAGTGTATTGGAAAACAGTCTGAGGGGAGGAAAAAAAGTCATTTTCTGCTGTGTAGTATGTCAGGAGTTGAAGTAGGCATACAGATAACTCTGTTTCTTTGTTTCTGAACACTGGGCACAGAGCTTAACAATTCTTTGGGAGAAACGATGGCTAATCCTATATGAGTCTCCTGAGATCCTAGGGAAAGGAGCAGAGATAAAGTCCAGTGGAGAACGTATTATCTGTAGTGCCAAGGACGAGTGTAACTTTAATATTATTATGATAGAGTGTTTTATCAATAACAATATTGTGTTTTTCAGACTCCTTCTCAGACACCAAAATACAGGGGAAAAATAGCAAGCCAATTATCTAACTGTTTAATAACAGAAATTTGTCCTGTTTTACAGCTATATCCTTCTGCAAGGGCTGTTTTGCCTAATGAAATACATTTTAGGCTAAAACATAAAAATATTAGTTTACACTGTGTCTTTTTTTCCTGTCTCAGCAGATTATTTCTCATTACTTTCTGGAGCAATTAAGGTTTACATATCTAATAAGTGAAAACCTTATTAGGAAGCAAATTAAATGTGCATTTCAGTAACTGGTCCGTAGTTTTAGAACTGAACAGATGATGCACGTATTTATTATGTTTTATACCTAGTTTATCTCTTATAATAGAGGCATCAGGCATTGTAGTCTGAAGAAACTGGACACCCATCCCTGTTTGATGCTGACTACTCTGTGTCTCTTTTGACTGAATTAAACAGCTGCTGTGTTTTTGCACTTGAACTCACAATAATTCGCTGCTAATAGTAAAAGACCAATTCTCAGTTACTTTTCCTGCTGCACTAACAAATAAATCTGGTGTGTTACTGAAACAGAATTTTATTACTTTTAATTAAAATAAATAACACAATATACATAGCCAACTAAATAATTTTAAACAAGTTCAAAATATTTAAAAATTAAAAAATAACCATATGGATAACTGAGAAAGACCCAAACCTCTAAATTCCTCATAAGAAGAAATCAAAAATATTTCTGATTTAGCCAGATTAATTTTCACTTCATTTGACCCTGTAAGTTTTTTCTTAGATACATTCCTATAAGTAGCTTTTCTGATATGGGAAACAACATGTGTGTTTGCCTGAGCTAATCAGAGAACTGTGGGAAAAAAAAATCGATTAATGCCATTCCAAAGGCTTGAAACTCCACAAAATCATGCAAATCATCACTTTCTACAGGGACAGTTATTCTAAAGTACACAGTGAAGGCAAATACAAAGCAAATTATCTGTTGCCTAAAAAATACATTCTAAGCTATTTTTAATTTGTGCCTTTTAAGTGAAATATAAAGGAAAAACATCAATTCGTGTAATGTTCCATAAAAAATTATTTCAGTATGACTATTTATTCAGTTTGAAGTGACTGAGAAATTTCAACCTGGAATTGAATTCTGATTTGAATGTTTTTGACTTACTTTTGCTGCAGAAATTTCCAGCTACAAAGAGGTCACTCAAAAGAGGCAACTATCTTGAAAAGAAGTAATGTTTGTTCAATGCAAATTCATCATGATAAAAATTCAGCCACAATTCTTCTAGTGCACTTTGGGTGTTGGTTACCAAAATCAGCTATCTCAAACTGAAGTGCTAGAATGGAAATAGCATAGGATTGTCAGGAAATTATCTGATACAGTGTTTTTCCATAGAATATGTCAATCCATCAACACCAAAGTGTTTTCTGAGAAAGGGAAAGTGCCAGCAGTGCTCTGAGGAGCTTTCTGTGCCAGGAGGGATTTTGGCTGGTTCACTGTCCAGCTGCTGCCTAAGGTGCTACTGGGAAGCCCTGCCCTGGTGGCGATCAGGTCCTAAGTCTCCTGCCTGATCTGCCAGCCAGGATGCTGGGATCCCAAGGAGCCCCAGCTTGGATTCTGGCTATATTTGGAAGGTGGACCATTATGGAGCTGGGACTCAAAAACCAGGAGAGTAAAGAAGCTGTTTCCTTAGGTGACAGGGACACAAGGAACTGGGAAAGCAATTCTGTACATTCTGAATCATCCAGTTTCATGAGAATCTTGGCAGGTGTTCTGCCATACTCTGTAAGACATTGATCACGGAGAAAGCCCCAAATCTCCAAAGTATCCCTCACCACTCTAATTTTGATAACATTTCCATTTTTTTGACAATTTGTATGCTCTGAATTTTTAAAAATTTCTGTAGCACATCAAATAAGTTCATTGCTAAAAATACAATGACACCACTTCTGATATTTTTTGAGAAATCAGAGATGTGTGTCATTTTTTCAACCTTTCAAATTACTTATGCACTTTCTTCTCTTGCCATCTCATTACGAAGAGCCAGCTTCTTGCTCTCAAAATATGTTAAACAGAATGGTAAAATTTGCCTTCTTTCATATTCTCATTTTCTTAAACTGTTGTGTCTTGTGTTTATTAATATACTTATTTTACAATTCTGAGAAATCACTCTATCCTTCCTGGGCGCTCTACATTTTTCACAACAGTCTCCTAATTCTAGTGTCAGTCAATGAACTAACTATGGTGTTTTCATATTAGGAGAATTTGCCTTTGGTGACTGAAGGGTGATCTTCAGCCTACGCATCATTTGTTTTCTTTTTGCAGAACTGTTTGCAATTTTTTTCCCTGAGCAGCGCTGTGCTTGTGTTCCAAGGTTTTTTATCGCAAATATTTCACTGCTCTGTGATCAAGAGATTAGTGCATAAAACATAAACATCTTATTTTCAGGCGGTTATTGGTAATGCATTATATAAAATGGAGATTAGACTACAGCCTCTGAGTATCTGTGCTTTATAGTAGAAGGCAGCAGTCTAAAAGATGCAACTAACCTTCGGGACAGCTGTATGTGGATAAAACTACCTGACCTTATGACTCTCTGAAGCTTCAAACTTTTGAAGTCAAAAATCAGACTGGCTCCAGAGAAAGAAAGGAAGCTAGCAGGAAATTGAAGGAAGCAAATTTAAGATTTAGAGATGAATTAAAGATATGCCTTTGGTCAGAAAATCAAATATTTACATCTCTTTCATAGTCTTTAAAGCAGACTTTGTTAGATATTTCTCACAAGATTAACAGAGTTAATGGTTTTCTGTTATTGCTCTTTTATAGCCAAAACAAAAAATACCAAGGTACATGTTTTACAAATCCAGGAGAGCAGGGTAAGTGAAATGATATTCTCAAGCTTATTTTCACCATTTTAGAGAGTGGGGAAACTGCATGTAGCACGAACAAATGAGGTTCTGAAATGTCTTATATTTATTTTCTTTTATGCAAATATTCTGCTTTTTTACCTTTTATATGAAACAGGCTATGAAACACATCTGTGTGTCTAATAGACAAAGCTTTTTGGTAGGTACCTTTCAGCTGTTGGTGGCTGTGCTTTGCAAGAATATAGAAATCCTGTCAAAGGAACAGCCAGGGCAGAGGAGCATAACTCTTTTGAAATCTTGATCTTCTATTCGTAGCAACTAAACTTGTGGTCTACTTGATTTCTGAGGTGAGTACAGTCTCATGTTTTGGGAGAATATGCCTTTTCTCTGAAACTATGTCCTTTTTTCATGTCAGAATGAGAACTCATCGCTTCATTCTCTTCTGCATCTTCAAGCTCTGACCAGCTAGGAGTGCTGGACAGGATATATACAATCAAACACACATCCCTGCAATATGAACACAGCCCCTGCGGTATGAACACAGCCTCTATGTGGTCTGTTGCCTTGCTCCAGTTCTGAAACGCCATTACCTTACAATAGTTACCATAGTTATAAATGATTATATAAAGTGCAGATTTGTCTTCTGGAAGGTAAGATACGCTTTTAGAATACTTCTGTCTAGCTTCCTCATCCATTACTTTGCCTTTTCTCCTGTATCTCACTAGATCATAGGGTTTTTGTCACCTAGCATATATACTGGCAACTCCATTTAGTATAACAGATTTAAAAAAAAAAAACAAAAAAAAAGAGTAAGAAGATTATGATGCCAAAACATGGACTCACTTCCAGATAGGTCCTTTCAATTACTATCACAACGAAGGATTATAAGACTTTTGTCTTATCTGACCCAGGCAAACATGCCAAAAATACACCCAACTCTCCCACCATGGAGATGGTTTAATTGAGTCCTCTCGCCTGTCTTGATGCTTAAATACTGGGTTAAAATGCTGAAGGGCTGAAAGAACCTGTATAAGCCACGGCAGTGGTTGGGGATAATGTTCTGGCAAGGTGAAGGAGGCCCCCTGCATAAGTAAAAGGCACAGATGAAAAGATAGGACCAGGATCAAGTTACACCACATAACCCGGCAGATTCAAGCAAGGTCCAAGGCATGCTTACAAACCTGCTGTAAGTTTGACAGATGTCTTGTTTTTTTCACTGCAGAACATGATGAAACACCCCTAGAATAAAGCAGTGCAAAGACATTTGCTAGACAGGTTTCTGTTGCTCTTCTCTGAGATGTAGCACGGAATATGCACAACAGCAGCTAAATTCTGTGTCCGTTTAAGTGACTGTAATTGATTGAAGAATTTACACTGGATTTACAGCCCAGAAGACCTTACAGGCAAGTGTCTGTCATCTTACAAATCTACCTGTGGTGGGAAGACTGTAAGTCCCCAAATAGCATGTCTACGGTATATTTATGTTACGTTCCAAAGTAATTATTCTGCAGCGATGAGAACTTACAGATTCCCCAAGACTGCAGCTTTGCTTCAATGGAGGAGGAGAGGGCCTTCATTCCAGTTACTTCTCCTAGATCGGTCTATAACCATCCATATCAAGACTACTTCAAAAAGCCAGTGCATTCTTAAGCAGAAATAAAAGGTCAAAAACAAACACTCATCTTAAATATAAATTCTACTAGACACCATTAACTGATTCACCAGCTTTCTATAATCAAAACTAAGAGATCCTACTCCCAACTCTTCTTTCTCTCTTACAGGAGGAATGGGAGAGAGAAGCTGTGAGGAGGAGGAAGTGAAGGATGAGAGCTTCATCCTTCCGGAGAGCAATCTGGACAGGTCAGCTGCCCAGGCAACTGCAGCCCTAGAGATCACGTTGATGAAGGTCTTGTCTTAGGGAAAGCTCTGAGAAAATTGTCTTTAAACATGTCCTTCTATAATCCAAGCTATTTTATCTTCCTATTTGTTTAAGGCTATAAATGCATATATATACACACACTTATATATGCATACACATACACACATATATACAACAAAATAAATCATTTCATTTACACTTGCTTCCCATGAAAACTTCAGTGGTGTCACCATGACCTTAGAGATACTTTATCAAAATCTTTGATATCAAAACAACTCAGCCTCATAAATGGTTGATCAAAATATGCTGATTGTCACTGACCAACGAAGACTTCCTTACTTATTCTGAACACGTTCTAGCCACGCAAATAACTTCATCACCTAGCTCCTTTGCCCTATTTTTTTCTTCAAGAACAAATGTATTGCTTTCTACCAAAGACAATTAATTTATAGTTTTATCTCTGTTAAGCCAAAGACTCTGCCAGCTAGACTTCCAGATGATCAGTTCCTTTTTTCTTACCCTACTGCTGATTACTAAGAAATTCACAGGTTCAGCAAGACACTTCCTATGAACATTGGTATGTTGCAAATGAGAATTGTAAAGAGATATTGTAGAACTGTGCCTGCTGCCCGAGGAAGGGAAAGCATCCTTGTCTTTATTCCCCCCAATGTACTTCAAGTTAGTATCAAATTTCACCAACACATAGGAAAGAAATTACAACACTTTTTTGAGCTAAGAGACACAAAATTAAGTAATTAGAAGAATTCAGTGAAATTGTTTGACAAATAATCAGAGAGGCTTAAGAAAGGATTAGGAAACTAAACAGAAATTCAAAATGAGATGCCCTGTTTTCTCATTTTAAATTTCTGAATACTTCAAAACAGAGAGGTACTCCAAATTTCTTTCTGGTTTTGGTGCCCTTATTAATGACTATTGTCATAGTCATTTTCTCAAATATATGAACTGTTCAAATAACAAGGGTCATGTGAATACAGACAACTGGAAAATTATATTTCACTGTCTTTATAGGACAGATAAGGGTGTGGGGTTTTTTAGAAATTCTGTAATTTGGAAATAACATTATGTAAAGGCATTGATCATTGCAAAAAAGGTGGTAAGTGTATTCTCATTTCAGCTATGTGTTTTGTAAACACTCAGCTTCACCATAGACAAATTTTTCAACTATTATAAATTAGTACAGATCCATTTAAACCATTTTATGCCCCCTAAGGATCTGCACCCAAAAATATATCTGAGAGCTAGTGTAATTCTGATACATGGCAAATACTTAGGGAAAATATTTTGTCGTGACAATTTATTGAATTTCTACTATATCTTGAGAAAGACAGCCTATAACTTAGAGTCTTCAAAAGAAACAGCTACTCTCATTTAAACTAACAAACGAAACATAATTATTCGACAAAAATAAAGTTCTATTTGCAAGTATCAAAGAATGGTCAAAATTAAAGGACTACCTAGTAATTGCTTTTTTGAATTAAAAGAGTGTGTTCTTTATATTTGCAAGAGAAGCAGAGAATTGCAAACATTGATTTTAGAATAGAAGCTATTACCTTCATTGTCTGGAGAGTGCCCATCAGAGAATAATGAATTTCACTCGCAGTGATCTCCTGGTACTCATGCCAAAATACAAATCAGAAAATAGACTTCTTTTCTAGAGCTACATTGTCTCCAGTTTTGAGGCTTCCTATATGTTTGCTGCAAAAAAAAAAAAAAAAAAAAAAGAGCAATGGCAAATAACTTAAAAACACCCAGAATTAAATGTATACATTGCGGAATGTCTACAGACTTTAAAAACTGGTCTGTAAAACTGTTGAAGTGTTCTGTGGAAGGTAATCAATCATTGGGTTGATTATTTTTCGCTTTACAATCATTATCTTCACATAAAAAACTGGAAAGTTAATGAACTTTTTAAATCAGACTTTTGTCCCCAGGTTCTCTTCATTTCTGTGTATTTCAATAGAGCTACATGGGGATGGGCCTGTGTACACTCGATTATCTGTGTAGAGCTGCGCAATGTTGTCTAAAGTCAAAGTCATCACATTTTTGTTAGTCAGAGAATTGAGGCCTGAGATCTGCATAATGGAGTAAATCTGAAAAAAAACAGCGTCTCTGTGTCTGAGCTGCTCTGGTCTAGAACAGTATAGTCATGTCCATGGAGGGCTGTGACCAGTTAGAAGTTGTCCCAGACCAGGAAATGTTGGAAGGACACATAAAACATACATTACCTGATCATTCACACTCAGAAACTCATAGAACTGTAGAATAATTTAGGTTGGAAAGGACCTCTGGCGCTAAATCCATTGCTCAAAGCCAACTTCAAAGTTATATCAAGCTGCTCAGTGCTTTGTCTAGTCAAGTTCTGAATATATTCAAGGGTAAATTTTTCACAGCCTCTCTAGTCAACCTAGTTCAGTGCTTGACCAATTTCACTGTGAAAACCACTTTTCTGAAATTTAGTCAGAATTTCCCTTGCTGCAGCTTGTGACTATTGCCTCTTATCCTTTCTCTGTCCCTTACCAGGAAGAGTCTGTCCCTTCTAAAGCTGTTTTGTACTTGAAGACAACAATTAGATTCTCTCTCAGCCTTATCTTTCTCAGGTTACACAAACCCAACTCTTGATCTCTTCTCGCATTATGCACACCAGCCCTATGGTCACCACAGTTGACTCTATCCATTTTATCTAAGCCTATCTTGCACCAGGGAGCCCCTAAACTCAGCAGAGTTGTCCAGGTGTGTTTTTGTAAGAATTCAACTGAGATGAATAATTGCTTTTCTCCACCTGTTGGCTACACTTCTATTAATGCAGCTCAGAATACGGTTAACCTTCATAGCCACAGGAACACACTGCTGACTCACATTCAGCTTGCTGTGTACCAGGGCCCTCAAGTCCTGTCATATACAGCTGCTTTCCAGGCACTTGACTCCCCAGCCCATAAAAATGGGTTATTCTATCACAAATGCAGGATTTCGCATTCGTCTTCATAGAACTTCTGGAGGTTCCCATCATCCCCTCTCTTCAGCCTTATTCCAGTTGCCTGGAAACCATACTATGCAGCATATCAGCTGCTTGTTCTAATTTTCTGTCATTTGCAAGCTTACCAAGGGCACGTTCCATGCCATTATCCGTGTTGTAGCACAAATAACAACACCAGAACACGCAGCTATTCAGGCTGCTTCTGGTGATAATCTGGCTATACTTTGTAGCTAGGCCGAAGTCCTGCTGGACTTGAGCTTGTGTCTTCCCGGAACTATCACACATCTTATTTCACTCATCAAAGGGTTTATCGATGAACCAAAGGATCCAGTCAGAGACAGTGGGGAAGTTGTCTGCATCATTCCAGAATAAAAAAGTTAAATTTTCACATGTTTAATTTGATATTTACTAGAGTCATTTATTTCTCACGTGGAAAGATTTTTGTGTGCATTTACAGTAAAAACTATATTATGTCAATATAGTCAACTGAACATATTCTGACATCAGTGTTATTAAAAGTTATTAATATTAAAGGATGCTACCATAACATGCAGCAAATATTGCAAGACAAAAAATCATCACCTATAAAAATATGAGCAATTAAACCTTCCACCCACTACACTTGCTCAAATAACTCCCTGTGGAAACAGGTACCCTTAAAACCTCACCCAGTCAGTGGATTTCCAGAGTTCTTCATACAGCCAAGGTTGGAAAGGAAATCAAAGATCATCTGGTCCAATATTTCATGGGAAAAGGAGCCTAGATGCGATTATCTAGCACCCTGTCCGAGTTCATCTTGAATTCACCGTCTCAGCTCTGCTAACCCTTGAAAATGAAAATAGACCAAAACATAACTAGCCTTTCAAGCTCAGTAGCAAGTGTCAGGTTCCGTGCAAGTTCACAAACAGGAATGTGATTCATCCATGGTCAGTCTGTGGCCTGGAGTTACTGAAGGATTTAGCTGTTATGCAGCACAGAAATGATAAGACTTCTTGTATTTCCAAGGTTAAATATGTTCTTACATTTCTGGCATTGAAATTCCATAGACACCAAAGTAAGAGATCGTATCCATTTTAAAGAAATCCTTGAGGATTCCTAGACAAAAGGACTTCATCGGGCAGTTTTACCAAAGTGTTCATGTGGTCTCTTAGTAACCTTTTAACGCTGCCTCTCTTGAGTTCTCTATTGGAGGTGTTCTCAGGTACATGTGAAATGCAGAAAAGTGTAGGAAATTAATTTAGATACGTGGTTAGCAGGTAGTTTTAAGTCATTATAATTTTAAAGAAAAAATATCAATGGAAAAATCATCAGCTTTCTGCTTTTGAAAGGAGTTTCATAATCATCCTGTTTCCATTTCACATCCACAGATGATAAGTATAATATTTTAATTTTAACGTAGGCAGATAACTTGCAGAAATGTGATTTCATTGAACTCTGTTGTGACTGAAGGTTTTCTTTGAAGATCCACCACCTTACTGAGAATATTGAACTCAAGTGAATAAATAAAACATGAACATCAATAAGGATGAGGAAATTCAAAGTTAAATAGAATAAAAATTATGAGACAATCACGGGGTATTCAAATGTGTAACACAGACTTTATAATGAAAGAAAGAAAGGAATATAATTATTTTCTAACCACAGAAGGTATAGATCATTCCAGAAAGTAGAAGAAAAATTAGCTGCCTGTTTAAAAAACCTTTTGTGGCCATGACCACAGATGGGATAAAAGGGTGTTGTGCTATAACTCTGTCATCCTGATTTGCATGACAGGAGGATCTGCTGCAAAGCTTTACAATGTTCACAATGTATATCCTATAGAATTATATTTGACTGTACATCAGTACAAGAGGGCAACAGAGAGACAATGTTGTTTGTTAGACCACACAATGCAGTTGGAAAAAATGAACTTGCTTTCAGGTCCATGAAATCATCTTCAGGCTTTCTTAGAAAGTCAAGTCCTACCATACTTGCATATGGAAATGCAAGACATTCAGTCATTTTAGCTACGCCTCTGGATTATGATAAGGTGACATTTTGGTTAGGACTACTGATCCCTGCCCATGTGCAGCACAGGGCTTGCTTTCCTGCTTGTCTGAATTGTTTTGTGATATGCAACGTGTGAGTTTCTGTTGTGCTCTACAGGATAAATTTGCACAAATGACAAATTTTCGCAGCTGGATCTACACTTGTTGATGTTGCTGCCTTACAAGCACTCTAGAAATCACTTCTGTTTCATTTTCCCGTGTGCAAATTGTTATTTACAGTGTACCGACAACAACCATAATATGCCAACATAATGAGAAATAATTAAGAGCCCTCCACACAACCATGAATTATGGCCCTGATCTCTTTTGACGACCAACAAAAGCTGTTTTCTGTGCTTCACAGAAGATGATTTTTTATATGGAGAAACTAGATTACTAACCACATTTGGCTAACTATTTTTTTTTGTAATCCAATTTATTATGAAATACTGAGCAATGACCATCATTGATATTTTATCTTTGTAATTATGACTGAGGAGATTTTTTTCTATAAAAAGCACATCAAATATCTGGTCTGTGCAATAAATGCAAAAACGTTAACGCTGTCTATCCGATTCTTGCAATGAACAATACTTGATGGGTCTGCCTTTTTGATGTAAAATATTTGAGATCTTACTTTGGCACTAATTTTGGTAAAACTGCCACTGAAAGTTGCAAAAAGATTTGGTAGATACAAAAGCTGCAATCAAAACAAAAAAAATCATCACCTGGAAGGCAGACCTCACACTGCACTTACATTATAAGAACCTCTAGCAGAAGAGAGTGGGTTCAGGACAATAACACAGCCACTAGGTAGGACTTATAAGCATATCAGATGTTCCGAGAAAAAAAAAACTTGAATTTGAGTGGACTGCTAATTGTCTATATAAAATATTTTAACACCTTAGCATAATAGAGCCACAAATAATAGCTGAAATGACAAATTTCATCTGCCTACAAGTAGCATACTCATCTGTGAGCTGTGAAGACCTTTTTGCATCATTTCACACAGTACCTGCTTTAACGTACATGAGGTTTCTGAAAATTGCCTTAAGACAGTTGAGCAAACTAGGGGCATATTTTTGAGAGAAAAGTGTTGCCAAAACAGCTCTTCATGATGACATGCCAGGGATATGTCAGAAACTAGAAGCACATCTGAATTGCATAGCTCAGCTCTTGGCTAAGGATCAGTTCAAGGGCAAACCTTTGCAGGCTGACTTAAGTGCTGGCAGCTCTTAATGCACTCTGAACTTAAACCAACGACCAGACAAGCCTGCAACACAATAAGAAAGAAGAAAGAGGATTTTCACGTCCCTAACTTCAGTACAAAAGTAAATATTCCAAGATGAGATTCTTCACTCCTCTAAAGCTTAACAGAGAACAGCATGAGACTCCAGAGGGAATTCAGAAATCTTACGCAACACAGTCGCTATAACCCACACATAGAACTTCCTGTGGAAGGACCCACCTCGAATTCAATAATACCGGGAGTCTAAGCATCCAAATTATGTCTGGAGTCAGATAGCATGAATGGTCCCTAAAACTCCTTTCATTTCCACTTCTGTTGAGAGTAGGAAAGCATAAGCTATTCTCAAATATTGCCGGGAGCGGAGGGGCAGGTTCATAAAGCAAGCCTGATTTTTTTCCAGCTTCCTCACTGCTTAGTTTTTTTTCCCCTTAATTCCCAAGTTTTATTTATCCATATTCATCCCTGGTGAAAAACTAAAATAGTACTTTGAATCTTCTTTTTACCTTTGTAGTAAAAACTGGGTCTGTAGATTTTTACACAAGGGTAAAACCCCTGGGCAAGCAGAAGTGAACCTGATGATGTTAACTTCAGGTAGTTCTAAAATAGACTTTACAAAAGGTATTGCAGAGGCTTTTTACTTTCCCAATTTTATTGTAAACAAGTCCTATAAACTCTCTTGAGAGAAAAAGCTGTCTAATACTGATCATTTTAGTCAATTCATCCAGTAACAACAAATGAACATTATCTTGACATTCTGTGCATTGTTCTAGTTATTATCAGTTGTTGCTATTGTAACCTGCTTTAAGGCATCATGCTGAACACAGATTCAATTTCTAAAGCACCTGAAGGTACAGTCAGTATTAAGGAAGTATGCCAAAGTTGTCATCAAGTAGACTACAAGAAAAGATGATGCAAAGCTGAACGACAAGTCAAAAATTAAGCATCTTCCAAAATATTTGACAAAAAAGCAATGCAGCTGTAAGGACTTACCCAGAGTAAGGTCTACTGTAGCAATCACAGTGAATGTAGAGGAGAGGAGAGAACTTTCTGATTGTCTTCAGAAACTGGATTTTTTTATACAGTATGTTGATTCCCTCCTGGAAAATATTTTCTTTTGCATTTCATGAAGGCTGTCACTGAAGGCTGTGGCAAATCCATGAGCCATTTAAAGTATGCTTTTCATTGAAAAGGTTTATTTAAATATATACATCACCTGCCCCGGGGTTATCAGTGTCTGTCTCTTTAATATTTGCTATTTAAGAAAAAATTGTGATAGTGAATTAAACTTTTACTGAAAATATTAAGCTCTTACTGATGTAGTTATCAAATTTTCATGAGTTATGAAAACCCTAAAGCAACAACACTGAAGCAACTAAACTCATTTTGATGCTAATGCAGATCTCCAGTAGTACTTTTTTATCTTCTTAGGGTTGCAAAGAGCTCGTATTCAGCTAGCATGAAGGAGGAAGCTGTTGGACTGGAAGTAACAGGGAATGAAAACTGAAAACCAAATGAGAAAAGAGCATAATGGAGTGAAGGGAGGAAGCTGGGAGAGTAGAGATGGGACAGGTTGCCTAAGAAGACTGTAGCAAAAGGGAAAAGGAAATGCTGCAACTTGGAGCTGTGCAAAACCTGTAGAAAAATGTGATTTTTCTCCCAAATTTCTGCATTCCACAGAACGGGGCATCATCTATTCTATGTGTTACAACGGTAGATCTAATGATAAGTTATGCTGAATGTATTTTTCACACAGACCGTGTAGGTATCAGTGCAATGGATGTAATGTAAATGTAATGGTTAATATACAGATTTTAGAAATCTGTAAAATGACACACACAAATACTTCCCTCCAACTTTATTAACTCCTTTCTCAAATCCCCTGCAGTCAGGACTTACTTGAAAAATATTGTTGTTTTCTCTTTAATTCAATTCTCTTATGCACAGAGTTTATGATATACATTTTCATTTATTATTGTCTCACTAGACTTATTGTGCATTCCGCACAACTGTCAAAACCGCTGTGCAAGTGTAAGTTTGTGCCTTCACTAGTTGATCATTCACATCATTAAATGACAAGCCCAGGCCGTCACCCTCGTGGCTTACAGCCTGAAACCATCTGAGAACCACAGAGGAATTCTGGGTCCCATGGGTGGAGTGGTGGAGTCACAGCAAAACTCTTGCTGGGTGGTTATTGCTGAAAGCTGAGAGGCAGTAACAAAGCAGCTTCACAGGCTGCTGTACAGCTATAAATGAGACCCTGAGCAGGTCTTTTCAACACAAAATCAAAGGTTATTGATATAATTTCTGGTAGTTTATATATATATATATACACACACATATATATATATATTTTTGTGTACAAGTACCTCTCCCAATCACTTCAGTAGCTCTAGATAGGTGATTTAAACATACATCTTTGCCCAGGCACTGGACCATAGCATGAGCGCTCACAGAGTATTTTGGAAGGGTGCTTCTTCCCTGCCCAAATGACGTGGTACCCAGCCACAGACTGCTGGGATACATGTGCAAGTCATGCAGCACGTTGAAGCCCTGCTATGCCAAAGCTCAGAGACCAGGCATGGGACAAATGGCCGGTGGGCCTATGTCACCTATTTTCCATTTCATTGCAGCATTTATATAGTATGCATTGAATAATGCAATGCCTAAGAACATCCATTGACCCATAAGGATAAATCAAACGATCAAATTGTTGCTTATTCTGCAAACACTGAACATTTTCTGCATTAAAAGAAGTAATAGTTGGAGAAAAAATGCATGATATAATTTTGAATTATATATGTCAGAAAGTATATGTACAACGGCTTAAAGTAAGCTGGCACCAACAACTGTAATTCTGCCACTTTCTGACTGTTGAATTTTAGAATTTTCAGCCTTTAAAAGTGCTCAGTTATCTTTTCTTGAATCTTTTGTCTGTTATGTATATATGCAAACAACAGAATCACTATTTGGACTAGTTTCAAATTGTACCAAATAAGCTTTTCGACTTTCAGTTGTATTAAAATTTAGTACCATTATAGCAATATTTTTTCTGATTAAGATTTCTTTTAACAAGCTTGCAACATGGACCTTATTTCAGCATAAAAGAATATCTATATATTGCAGATAATGTGTGTTTTTTCTCAGAAATCATATATGCAACGTCTTGTTCTAATACGTATACGCAGAAAATACATGCATTTTCTGTGACAGAAGATGACGGTTTCATGTTTCATATAGATTTGATGCATATTCCAAGTGCAGTTAGAAGACACCTGTTGGAAAATACATTAATCTTACAAACTGTGAAGACATAGAGCCAATATTTCAGGATTCCTTTTTGTGTCAACAGGATTCCTCCAGTATTCAACAAACCTATTCTGCCTTCTGCTGATCCTTGCATTTTGCTCTGACTTGCTAAATGAAAGCCTTTCCCTCAGTGACCAAAATGACCACTTTGTATACTGCATGAGTGATGTTTTTAATTTCTCTCTCTGTTACTTTGGACATGTATTAGAAAACAAATGGTTATAACTGTACACTTATGGAAGAATAAGTAAGCCTGCCACTTGCACTGAGAACATCCACAGTGAGTAGCATTTAGTAACTTCAGTAGATCTTTTTGACCTTGGAAGCAACTACTGTACTATGTAACCTAACACATGAGAAACTGTCTTAAAACAAAACATATTTCCAGCTCAACAAGAGAGAAAAGTCAATCTATTTAAAAGCTTCTTTCTCCTCTTTTTTTGCTTATGCTATCAAAAATGCAGGTACAATAAAGAAAGGAGTAAGATTCACGGTTTTGTTTTCCTATCTTGACTCGAACAAAGACTGACATGCAGTCTTTGTCAAAGGCTGTTTTTAAGCATATCCGATTACAACCATAAAATGTTCTTGTTATTATATTTATTGGTTTTATTAGGGTTATAAAGTTTCTTAGGTTAGATGGAACATAAATATGTCTCAGTAACTCCAGCTTACACATTTCATTGGGAACAATCAAGGAGATTCCAATTACAAGCCAGAAAGCTGGTGTGAGAGCCAACATACTTCTTCAGTTGTACTTGTAGCACCATTATGAAATAAAGCATTTTGGTTACGTTTTTTAATTCTTCCTGACTGTCTTGAAGTACTTGGAAAGAATGTGGTCTGAAAAATAAAGCTTTATTTTAATATAGTTGACTAAATTCTACTTCAAATCATACCTCAGAGACTTACATCTTGCGGCTAGCTGTGATGAAGACAGATTTGGACCATTATACTGAGAACTGTTCATTTTGGTATCTCTCTTGCAGTCCTGAGAGGTAAGTAAAAACCACTAGGGACCTGATTTTCAAAGCTACGTAGGATCTGTGACCTACTGAAATTTGTGGAATATTTGTTAACTGGTGTCTGAAGGAATTAAAAAATAACTCATATTTTTATTATTTGTATTACTAATCTGTTCAATCATAATATGCTATTAACAATGAGATAGACAGTTCCATTTTCTTAGTGTAGAATTTTCAGTTCACTTTCTTCTTCCTTTTTTTTTAAAGAAAAGTTGTCAATCACCCACCATGTTCCAGTGCATCCAGGTACATATGTAATTTAGTGGAGCTCTCAACACGCATTACTGGGAAACTGCACCAAGTTTTTCTTCATCTTCTAGTCATGTACTAGAGGTGGAGAGACTAATGTTGTCACAATAGACACAGAGGAAACCAGCGGAACTGTTTTATAAATTTTATTACCAGACGGCAGAGCAGTGGCGACTGTGTAATAGCTATGCCTTTAAAATGCTTTAACACATCTTTCATTGTGTGGTAGGATATTCACTGTACCCAGGCTGGATATCACCGTGAAATGAATCTTTTGAGCACATGAAATTTCACTGTAATATGCAACAAAAAACAACAAAGATTTTCATAGATGATGTGAAAATCAAGGCTTACTTTATAGTCATTCTATTTTCCTATTTTGTGCTTTGTAGTTCTATCTTCTGCTTTCTAATTTCACATTCCTTTGTTTGTCTAACTAATGTACAAGACCAACCAGATCAAACACACCAAAAACTGTGTAAGAATCGATTTTCCTGGCACTTATGTCTTCTTATCCTTTTTCTGTTTTTCTTTATATAAGCTCAATATGTTTTTAATAAGAGAAGTCATATTCAGTACATGTATATCTAATATGAAACTTTTCTGAGAAAGGGTTTTTTTAAGTTGGTTGACTGCACTGACTTCTGTTTCCCAAAACAAGTAGTGTAATGTAACTACATTGCATTAAAAAAAAAGCCCACGAAACTAATCCAACTTCAGCTGTACAGTATACTCAAAAACTTACATTGGATCTTTCAGATCTTGTTACAAATTTAAACTGTGGTTGCAAGCATTAAAAACAACTATGGTAAAGTTTCACACAGTTAAGCATTTTGAACTGAAAATATTCAATTATTCGACACTTTCAAGCAGCAATACAGAAAAACAAGGAAAGTTAATTGTGAATTTTAATTATTGTGCCCCAAAACCACAAATATTAGAGCAATGTCTTCTCGAGAGGCTGACTGCTACTCAGATCTGAGCCAATTGACATAATAGAGAAACTTAGGATAATTGGCTTTTTCCATGAACATGCAGCCCCATGAAAGAGTACCAGTACACAGCTCCTCCTGCTACTCACTGCACCCACAGTATGAAAACCTTAGCTTAATAACTGTCTGTTCTTACAGGTTCTACCTCTTCTTCCTCTGATTCCTCCACCAGCCCTTCCTCCTTGTGCTGTGTTCTCACTAGTCTTGCTTTGGATCTCCATACTAAGAAGCAGTAGTCTAATGCAGAAGTCACTCTAAATTTTGGACAAAATGATTTCAGATCCCTTCTGCACTCATGATTTTATATCTTAAAGAATATTTCACTGAGTTAATTCTGAAGCCTCTGTCCACAGAAATAAACAGGTGCCTCAGCCTCTCAGCTAACCTTCTGTAAAAGTCATCTCACTCAAAAGAGATGTTTTAGTTCTGTAAATAGAATTATACAGTCTGAGTTTCTCTCCCTCCAGCCAATAATTCCAGAGGCCTCTGATATATGTTAGGATTTTAAAACTTATGTTGAGTCTGAGGGGAAAATTGGTTGCTTACAGTCTTTTGAGGCTCTGGGACTACAGCCTGGTAGTGCAATATAAACACTTCCGTGCATTTTAATGTGTTGTGCAGTGACTACCCTCTCTTCTCGGTATTGCTTGCCTATATAGTGCATCTACCTGTTTCCAATGCTAAATGACCAGGGTATAAAATGGATTCTGGCCCAATACGCATTGCCAGTTTGTCCATAAAGTGAGGATTTATTTGAGCACAAGTAAGCACACATAAATATTATCTTTCTCATAACAAATAAATGTAGAAGAGAAGCTTTGAACACTTTAACTACTTTCAAACACTGAAGTAGGTATAATGTATGCATTATTGATTGAAACACGTCTCATTTCCTCAGAAAAAAAATGTGGTGGCAAATTTACCCACTACAAAACAAAATTTACATTATAAACAAAAGAAAAAAAGACATATTTTAAGTAATACCTATAAATAAATATGTTTAAACCAGTTTTATACTGCACCATTTACAATGGAAATTTAAAAATAGTGTATTAAAAAAAATCCTGTGACTTAAAAATAAATTAATAACTTTGTGTTCAGGAGTATTGATTTGTTGTAAGAATATGATCCAGAATCAATGTTTCCTTCTTTACATTTACTTCCAGCATACAATTCTTAAGATAGATACTTTCCTTCATATGAATCCTTAGGATATTAACTATTACTAATGAAGGTAAATGCAAGTATTTTTCACACCACATCCAACAGATACAGTAAGGGCAAAAAAGCAAGCCAGAGAAACCATTATCTGCATCTTCAGACTACTTATGTGATTTTAGTTTATATCACAGGTATCTGGAATGCAGGTACATAAAGTGTATCCATGATCAAATCTGCATAGGTTGACTTTTTGCACTTAGGCACACCTTCATTCACGTCAATGAACTACTCCTGAATTCTAGAGTAAAGTCCTACTTAGGTAGAAAAGATGCTTGAAACACAGACCACAGTCAGAATAGCAGTACATATTCTTCACAGTCATGTTTGCAGTCTGCTGAAGTCACTATCTTCAATGATAAAAGGAAAAACCTCTAAAAATCAAAATGAGAAACAGATCTAACAGCCAGAAGTGTCAGTAACTCCACATGACACAACGAGGGTGGGATGATTTTACAACATACAAACACCAAATAATTAAAAATCTGTAAACTTACTTTCTTCTTAAAAAACTGAAAATTGTATTCTTTTCCCTACGGGTGTCTCCTAGGTCTATTTAATCTGCTTTAGAAACTTTTTCCCACATCTCTTGCATTAACATTTCTGTATTTGCAATTCCTCATTAATTAATTCCATATCAATGCTCAGTGATATCAGAGCTGTTCTATGGTTTAACCATATGGTTCTATGGTTCTTCAGATAAATCTAACTACTCAACAAGTTAAAAAAATTGTAAGGATTCACAAGCATTTCAGTGAGAAACATTTAATTCAGAAGCATGTAATCTACTCAGATTGGAGCACAGCATTTGACACTGTCCTGCACAGCATCCTTGTCTCTCAATTGGAGACACATGGATTTGAGAGCTGGATTACTTGGTGGATAAGTAATTGGCTGGATGGTTGCACTCAAAGAGTTGCGGTCAACAGCTCATTGTCCAGGAGGAGACCAATGATAAATGGCATTCCACAGGAGTCAGTACTTGAACCAGTGCTGTTTAGCATCTTTGTCAGGAATGTGGATGGTGGAATTGAGTGCACCCTCAGCAAGTTTGCTGACTACACCAAGCTGTGTTGCAATTGACACGTTAGCGGGAGAGGATGCCACCCAGAGGGACCTTGAC
>Ga0181612_108391_pt1 | contig 19610 bp, 15 predicted proteins | sample HoacroProtozoa21_FD_119630 | JGI IMG/M metagenome (GOLD analysis project Ga0181612, IMG submission 119630) | Hoatzin crop microbial communities from Cojedes, Venezuel. Combined Assembly of Gp0051906, Gp0051904, Gp0051908 | reverse complement strand
TAAGCATCATCTGGAGTGCTGTTGCAGGATATAAATGGAATTGAAGCACCTGGTCCCATTTCTATGATATACTGTGTTTATCACTTTGTCTGTTGGGGGGACAATTTTGGGATGCATTGAAGAGGAATTCTTCCTCTGCATATGCCTTCTGCCCCTTCAGGCCTTTTTCATACAGGTAGGTATTTTAAGCTTATTGCACTTACCAGATATGAAAATAGACCCATTGGAGCAGTCTGACAAAATCATGACCACTGCTTGCTTCCATCAGTTTGTCATTATGACACTGGCTCTTAAATTTTTATGCCCGTTGAAGACTTAACAAGAAACCATGGGCATGGAGTCTAGGCTAATAGAAGAATTAAACTTCTCAGCTTCTGAATTTAACATGGTGGCTATCTCATGTATGAAAGGTTGAAGATAGAGATTTGCAGAATACAACTTTGGTAGCTTAACACTTTTCTTAGAAAATTTTTATTTTGCATATACGTTAATGATCTGAGTGGCTAGTGAAGTTACAGTGACTGCAGATGTATAATGATAGCTTGAGGTTCTAGAAACATTTTTAGTGACTTAAAAATAAAACCTGTTATCAGTGTTTGTCATTCATCAAAGCATTGGTCACTGTGCTTTGTTAAAGCAGTGGAAAATTCTGAAGAACGTATAATACTTCATAATGCGGGAGACTAAGAAAAGGTAAAGATTAACCTAGAAGGATTTCTGTTGTCATAATAATACACTCAAGATAACAGCCTGTCATTTTTCCTTAATATTGTCCTTAAAAGTGTAATTATTTGACTTACATATTAGTTTAATAAATTGTATTCTTTGATATTTCTGTAATTACATTTCTCTAGGGAATACTATCACTTGCAATAATAACCATTCTGATATATCTTATGAAAAAAGCACAATTAAGATTTTTCTTAACTAATTTTGACAGATATCACAAAAGGCACATGGCCTTCAGTTAAGAAAGGAAATCTTTAAGCAGCTGTTTGTAAAACTACTGAAAAGACTCTCCTGTCACTGCTAATACTCTCCCATAAGCAATAGCACAAACTATATTAAGTACAGTAAGAACAAGAAATATTTTGTGAAGGTTCTTCTTTTATCAATGTTTTCCAATGCTGGTGTACCTCTGATTTTTCTGTATATAACTTTTTCTTCGTTTTCTTGAACTACTGGATCAACTTACAATTGCATTTCACAGGACAGTGAAATTTCTTGTGTTTTTATTTGGAAGGGGAGGGACAGGGGAAGGAGTTCCTTTGCAAATGTGTGGAGTGAGGAAGAAGATTTGGTGCTTAGGGAAAAGTACAGCTACAGTAGAGTTTAGAACTACCCTGACTGTTTTTGGGGTTGCATAACAGTACCTCATTTTAGTAGCAATGTTAGCATATATTAAAATCATGCTGTAGATTTCAGATTAAAACAAAACCAACACTTTAAAGCATTGCTTTTTTCTATAGAGGGATTTTTCTTTGTACGGATATGGGGAAGTGAAATGAAGTGCTGTGCACAATACTTGTATTATGTTAAAAGTTCAATCCACTTTACAAAATGCGCTATACTTACTGGGGTAGCTGTTATTTCCTTGGAGATAATGAGGAATCTGGGCCGTGAAAGAGATGCATGCAAAAGCCTGCTTTCTGTGATCACTGGTTTAGACAGTCCTGGACTGTCTCTTTAGATGTACAAAACGGGTCTATTTTTTTTAATAGCTGCTTCTAGTATTTTTGGCCAGAATGGACTGATACAGGAGAGGAAGAGTGTGGTGCTCTGTTTTTGACTGATACATTGTTTTCAGGTAGTTGGGAGTTTGTGTGCAAGAGACTTGCAAAAACTTTTTACTTGGATGGAGTGTATCTGTAATCCTTTGGATCTATTCGCAACAACTGATTGCATTTTCCACACTTATGTATGTATCCTTTTGTGGGTAGGGAGAGGGGGGAAGAATGCTTGAGTTGTAGAAATGGTAGTATTATATAGTGACATCTACTTCTGTTGATCATAAAATATGTTACAGGTGGAGTATGTTATTCTAATGTTGTGGTGGCAGAAAGACAGGTTTTTGAAAGAAAAAAAATCTGCTCTTTTCAGAAAAAAAGTATATGTCGTTCTTGGCCAAGTGTTAAATAAGCAAGTATTGCTTCACCACCAAGAAGACCCTCACCATTTGTTTCCATTCTCCAAGCAAGTTTGAATCTCTTTAATCCTCAGTCCAATTTTCAATGGAGCAAGCAAGGCCATGGAATGTAGCCTGTGTGTTGATGTGCATCACTGGTCCTTCAAATGGACATAGCTTCACTGAATTTTAGTTTGAGGGCTGTGACAGTTTCGATATTTAAAATCTACATAGTTTAAGGTGTGTAGTCTTAATTGCTGAAGAGAGAGAAGCTCATACATGAACTTCAGTGGTGGAAATGTTATTCTGTAAATTGCTAAAATAAATGCAGTTGTCGGAGATGAATCACTTCTAGAAATTCAATTATCTTGTCTGAAGTTGGAAGACAAACTTTTCTATTAAGAAAATAAAGAAATAGCAAGTAATTATGTTTGCAGATGGAGTAACTTTTACCACATTCAAGGTGAAATGGTGGTTCTTTTGTTATAGTGGGATCGGTATGATGAATTCCTTTTGGATTTAACTAGTTATCAGTTGCTCTGTTAAACATAAAAGCTCTAAGAATATTTTCTAGTTATATAAAGATCATATAAAAATTTTTTCTGATTGTGGAAGACTAGGAAAAGCACACTTTGGAAGGACAAGGTTAAGAACCTGTTTATATGTGCCTACACGTAACAAATTTGAAGTCTCTTCAACCTCCTGTCTTGAAGAGTTTGTAAACATTTTGTGAAGCTACTTGTTCAACTCTTAATTTACTCTCAGTGTGGAATCATTTCATTGCTTGCTAACTCCTGACAAAATTAGTCTCACTTGCACACAGAGCAGACAATAAATTAGATATGGCTGTACATTCAAGAAGAGTATCAGGAGTCTTGAGGAGATGAACACTTTGTTACCCTTCTGCCGTAGCAATCAAAGTTGCAGCCCCAGCTTATGTTTTTGCTCACCTTTAAATGGCAAATAGATTGGTTTTTATAATGAAGCTGTTGGACAACTGTAATTGACAACATAAACTCACAGATCAAGATGGATAGTCCCATGACCCTGCTTCTGAATATATTGTTTCTGACTGCTGGGCCATGTTTTTAGATCCAATTGATCTGGCTGCTATCTGCTTCTGGCATGTGGAGTCCTGGCATGAAAAGAAGCTGTGATGTTGCAGAGTGCTGAGGGCTTGTGTTTTGATGCTGCATCTCTTTCCCCTTCCCCATGACCTGCTTGTAGTGGGGCAGCTTTTTCACTGAGCAGTGAGGCTTTGGGACCTGCCTAGGAAGTGAGTGAACAGACGTATGTGATTTAGCTTCCAATAAAATAATTTTTTCAAGGACCTTGGGAAAACTCAAGCCTTTAACCTGTGGTGTTTGCAGATTACTGTGCTTAGTAAAAACATTATAACCTCTATAATTTCAATGAGTTGGAAGAGTGTTTTAAATCTTGTATATAGTCCTGTTTCTGTGAAACTTCAATGTATAAAGTTAGTGCAGCCTTTTACCTTAAAAATTCAAGCACAAGAAATCAAGGAAGTTAGAAAATTAATAGATCAAAGATATTTGCTTGAGCAAATTGCATTCCCTAACTAGAAAGAAATTGATGATATAAAAATTGGTACACTTTTGATCCAGGTAGCATTACTACAGAAGCCTTAACTTGTTAAACCTATAATACAAATTAACATCTTTTCAGCCTTTAGCAATTTTTTTCATTGCTGCTGTTAGCCTTTACTTTTGTGTTGAAGTTGTGTGTATACACAGCATCTAATGCAATGGATCTAAAGCTGTTCTTTGTGTAAATAATTAATAGCAGGCTTGTGAAGTGATGCATGGATTTGGCAAGGATGGAGTCCAGCTAGGAGAGAAGAACAAAAAGTCTTTAAAGCAAGATATTAGAATTGACAGAAGGGATTTCCATTGAATTGTACCTTATCACTGAAACATTTCTGAAAGCCCTAGTTTGGTAGTCCAAGTAGTTTGGCAATCTCTTTAAATATTGGACCCTGTCAGATTAAAATGGTTTAGAGTTTACAGTTTCCAGATAATTTCTAGACTCTAATTTCAACTTAGTATTTCTGCTGTATAGAAAAATCAGATACTTCAGAAGCTTGAGCCTTTCTTCTACCTTCTGGCAATGTAGACCTTGAAGTGCAGGATATCTAAAAGAGTTTTATTTAATTCCGTTTTTGGTGGCTTTCTCTTTCAGGATAACATTTTGTCATCTGCCTTTCCAAAGTAAATGGCTCTATGTGGGCACCGAAAGAGGAAACATTCACATTGTCAATGTGGAATCATTTACTCTCTCAGGCTATGTCATCATGTGGAATAAAGCCATCGAACTGTGAGTTTAATCAAGTATCGTCTGTTGAGGGGAGGGAACAGAAGTGTCCTAGGTGTTATTAACATCAGTTGCAGAACTGTCATTGCCTAGAGTGGCCTTTGTATTAGTTTCAAATACAGGATCAAAGTGCATAAATATTCACGTAAATACTCCTTATTAGTGCTAATGTTTTAGCGCTATAGTTTCTGCCTATAACACTATTTTATCATAGTGCCTGGAATAGACATAGAAATCATTATCTCTAGTGATAAAGAACTAGAAAAATGAAATATATTAAAATATGATGTGACTGGTACTTGGGCAGGCATGTCACTTCTATAGTTTTGAGGTTAAAGCCGAAAGTATAAAGTTATGCATTGTAAGAGGGCTAATGCATGCTGAGTATAAAATTACTACTGAAAATGTAAATTTAAATAAGCCTTTCCAATGGCAAAGTATATTTTTGACAGCTATTGTCATTGCTTCTCCTTTTTTAATAATAAATTTGTGTATGCAAATACAGTTTTTTGTGGGTGAAAACATGTACTTCTGTGCTGCTGTTCCTGTGCTGTTACTTTGTTCCTAGAATGTTATGTCTATCTACAAAACATACACAAAGCCCATCACTTGCCGAAGGCTGTCTAAACAAACACAGCTTTTCACTAGTCCCTATTCTTCAGTAGCAAGAAGTCAACATAAAGTCTTAACTCTGTTTTAACAATACCTAGCTTGGGCAGTTTATGTATAATGGGAAGACCTGTTTTCCAGCATAAAAATAAACATTTTATCCAACTGTGTTAATTCTGTAACAACAAATGTTAAGATAGATTTTTCTAAAGCTAATGGCAATTTTTTGTGTTGCAAATAAGCAGTAAATAAGTCTTTGCTTGTTATAAAAAGACAAGCTAAATGCCTAAAAATAGACAGAAATTTTTTATGGGCTTGAAGATAAAAGTAACTCCATGCTGAAATTTCAATAGCTTGCTTACATGGAGTCTGTATCTGTGGAATCTGTATTACTTGCAGTCATTCTGAGATGCAGTTTTGAGCAGGGGATTTTTTTTTTAATTAAATGGAAATATTTCTTGTTTAGGTCATCTAAATCTCACCCAGGACCTATTGTCCACATTAGTGACAATCCAATGGATGAAGGAAAGGTAGGATATGTTTAAAGACTAATCAATATGTTGTCTTTCAAGCAAGACTTTTTTTGGTAAAAGTATACATACCACTGCTCTTTAAGGAAAGGATTAAGTAGATGAGAATGTCGAAAGGATAAAGGAGGGCTAAATCAAGGTTTTAGGCTTGAGATAATATGAAGCAAGGTACAGGCATCACTGTAGGACACATTACTAGAAAATTGAATGCATCTTGTAGTCAGAAACACTTTAAAAATGCAGCTGAAAGTGCTTAATTGCAAAAAATTCTTGAAAACAAAAACAGAGAACTTTACTTATGGTGGTAAAAATTAAGATGTTACTGAAAAAAACCAAATTATAACCAGAGTGCAGAAATAGTGGGGTGGAAATCAAACATTATAATGCTCTTGGGTGTTGCTGTTTCACAGCTTTAAAAAGTTTTAGGTAGCATATTTATATAGAACACTGTATTTTGTCTTCAGCTTAGCTAATCTGAGGCAGCACTTTTTATGGGATTTGAGGTCTAACTGACATACTCTTATTTAGCAGACAGCATCTAGTGATTGTAATAAATTGCTTAAAACCTCACTGGCCTGTAATACAACTAGATACTTCAGAAAAGTCAGCCCAACTAAAACGTATAATGAAGAGCTACATATTAGATTTGTCTTTTCCTTCTTTTGAGATAGTGTTAACATAATATTTTATCTTGACAAAGTTTTACAGTACATGTTCTTAGAGCGCTTGCAAGACAGTAATTTTTGTCCTGTGACATAGCAGCTGTAAAGAACAACTTGAGCTATGAACTCAATGGCCTTAAGTTCCTCATGTATTATTAAAGTAAATCTACAGGTATTACCCTTTGCTTTGGGAAATCTGTTATGAGGCTTATGCAAAAACAACATAGAGCATGTGATTTTAGTTCACACGGAAGACTTCATGCCTTGAAAAAGAAAGCAAGGAGTTAAAATGTTAGTATCCCTTCTCTAGGTGACAGAAATTACTGTAGTACTAAATCATACATTCCTCACTTAAGTCATGGTTGCAAGACTAGGTCTGTGCTTCGGATGACGGACCTCTTCTGCAAGTCTTGGAATGGAATCACATGACTCACTCTGAAGGATCTTCACCCTCTTTAGCTTGTGTGCCCCATAGAGTTTTCTAGCAAATCGTAGTGGTCTACTGCAACTTTTGTTCAGATCTCTTGGCTGCCACTGAACAGTAAGCAAGAGGGGTTTTCCTTAATTTTGACAGCAGGAATAAAGCAAAATATGAAAGAAGAATTTGAAAGCAGCATTCTTGCATGTATCTTTTCCAAAAGTGTGTAGACTCCTGACAAATGTATGGTTATAACTTAACCAGAGAGACCGTGATGCCACTTTAAAAAGCTTTTCATTAATGACTCTACTCTAGATATATCAGATCTGATTGGATACATTGATAAATGAAATTCTGAATTACTGTTTTTATTTTTTATTTTATTATTACATTTTATGTAATGTCTCAGAGATCCTAGAGTTTTGAACTCCCATTTGTGATGAATCTTCAAGGAGAGAGAAAATAATTTTGCTTACTACTGTTCCACATATGCAGGAGAAATATTAATTTTTGTTTACTTGATTTTCATTTGGTGTGTTATTGATGGATTAAACTGAAGAGAGAGGGAATGATTCTATTGTCTAAGCAATGGATTGAATGTTTTAATACCATTGTAGTTGTAAGCTTGTATCGTAGACACCTGGGGTTTCAGTCCAGCAAGGAGAATTTCATGAGTAGAGGTTTTTTCACTGGGGTGAAGCTCACTGCAGTAAGTGCATATCTAATGGATTCTCTGTAGAATTAGGTTGGAATCTCATTCCAGAATCATGGACCCTACAATATGAAAGCAGTGAAGCTATGGTAACTTCAGAAAAGACAAATGATCTGTTTATTCTGGTGTACCCCATCCCAAGTTTAATCATCATCAATTAAAGTTTAAGAATTACTGGTTTTATCAATCAGTGTTTTAGAATCTGACCTTACACTCCTCCTCTTCTGAGAAAAATATTGCTGAAAGACCTGTGGTTGCAAGAACCTCCTATATACTCACTTCTAGAACTTGTTCATGCTGTTAACCTTCTAGTCAATGTGTTTTTCCTAATGTTTGCAGTTAAAATAGAAAAATTATGAAATGTGGCTTATGATGAGCAAGATAATTTAAAACAATAGTATATGTGACACTGTAGTGAGGAAAAATCTGTTATTTATTTTTACTAGATGAAATGCCGAAGATTTTTAGGGTTCAGTGCTGTGTAGCACTGAAATAGATCAAATATTTCATCTGTAACCTGGTAGGAGATCCTCTGTTTTTTTTGTGTTGGAAATAACTGTACACCTTAAATCTTAACATGCCAACAAGACTGTCCAGACAAAACTTCTAGGTACGGCAACAGACCATAGTCATTTAGATCTCTATCCTTGACTACAATGGCATGTGTGTGAAGCCAGCGTTTTCCAGCTTGTAGTACAGAGGACACTCCTCAGGGCACTTCTACTTGCTCGCAGGAAATGGGCTGCTCCAACAGTGAGTAATTCCCATTAGCCAGCTACTCTTCTTTGTATGTCCATGCTGTGAAAAAGAAGTGGGAGTGAAGGCGTGCTGCTTAATGCTAGGAGCTGCTTCTCCTGTAGCAACATTGTTCGAAGGAATGATCTCACAGTAGATCCAGCAACTATGAGAGATGAAGCTGCATTGCTTTCTTCTGTATATGAAGTGCCAAGACTGTTACTACTGCCTTATGTTAGCCTTGTTTTGTTTTCATTAAGAGAAGTGTCACTTAAGATAGGAGAGCAAAGCACTTTGATACTCAACAATGAGTTAGACCAATTACTATGAGCAATTTGAATCTTCACTCCCTGCAGAAATGGTTCAATCTTGCTTCTAGCAAAAAGATTATTTGGAAATTTATTTTTAGTTTCTCTCTAGCTTTCCTCTTAGTGTTCCTTTAGCCAGTTATCTCAATTGTGATTAGCACCTGGAGAAAGCTAACATTACATGGTTTCTTTATAGACAATGAACCGTTACCTAGAATTTCAGGAAGGATAGTGCATTCTTCCAGCAAATCTAAGCAGAACAAATTCCAGTGAGGAAAATGGGCAATAAAAGTTCTTTTTTTCCACCACCCCACCCTCACCCCGATCCCCATTTTCTCTAAGGAAGGAATACAGTTATGAAAGTTTAATGTTGATCTTTCTGAAACTTGAAGGGATTTCCAAGGACTCTTTTTTTTTTTTTTTTGTTCCAATTTAGCATGAATGTCAGTTGTATTAGCTGAAAGCAACAAGTACAAAGTAAACCTCTCTAATGTTGAGGTCTTTGCCCCTTCTCACTAATTTTTGTCCTCGTAACTACTTGCAGTTACTATGCTGTATCTCTTTGGTCAAGAACTACAGGCACTGAAAATGATATTATTTACTTATCCTTATAAAGACTTAATATATCTTCTTATTGCAGCTTCTGATTGGCTTTGAGTCTGGAACAGTGGTATTATGGGATCTGAAGTCAAAGAAGGCAGATTACAGATACACACATGATGAGGTAATGTTTTTCATCTGCATTACTTGCTGTGAGGGTATCATTTGCTATTCTAATAGTGATTTTTTTTTTCTTCATTTCTTCGCTTGCTGCTGTCACCAGTGGATCAATAAATGGGTCTCTGAAATTGCAAGTACTTGAAGTTTTCTCTAAAAGAGCCTTTGAGTTTGAATAAGAGAAACTTCAGACCAAACGAGTGTTCACAGAGTTGGAGTTTGTGAAGCAATGAATGGTCACATAGATTAGATTTCTTTCAGGGGCTGGGGGGCAAACTTTCAGATCTTTGTTGCTGAGTAGTGTGACTTTCACCTGTGTTAAGAGCTGGAGTCTTATTCTGAAACAAGATGGCTTAGCAAATTCTCTAATTTGGAATGTCTCACATGTTCTGAAAAGTGTCTGAGGGGAAAGGAAAGCACTAAATAGTCTCACTAGGTTGTTTCTGTAAACACGCCTTTTCTTTGTAGGAGAAGATCAAAGTTTGATATAAAACTGGGGGAGGTTTAATAAACCAGTGGCATTGAAAGGCATTTATTGCTATAAAACTTGATTCTTGAGAGAATGTAGGCTTTTTGAAAGACTGAGATTAAGAAAGAAATCATTTGACATATAAGTTGATGTATTTTAAATAAAATAACATAGTTGGTCTCGATTTACATTTTGTTGATTGTAAAATGTATCAGTTTTCAGTACCAGCTAGGCCTATTGCTTATATCACAGTGGGTGTGTTTTCCTTAGCTCTGTGCTGAACTTTTCACAAGACAGGATTTGGAATGTTTTGTGGTGGTTCTAGCTCAGTACGCATGCTCATGTGTGTTAGTTCTACCAAAGAAGAGTTTCTTTCAAGGGGGAGTCTCTGAAGTAGTCTCAGCCTTACCTTATCAGAGGTGTATAGAACATCAGAGCTGAATGAGGTTTCTTTGTGTGTTCATAATTGTCTGTATTAGCCTCAAATTATGTTATGCAAAGAGTGGTTTTCTACCTTCAAGTCTTATTGCATGCGTCTAATCAATTTCCTGTCCTCTGTTTCATATACTTACTCATATCTCTGTCATCTCTTTCTAGTCTTATTTAAGTTCTTCCTATACCTCTTATTTGTCTTGCTCATCACTAACTTTTTTAACTGTTCTATTTTATCTTTGTTTTATAAAAGAGGAACACAGCAACATAGTATATTCAAGATGTGGGCACACTGGATTTATGGTGCAGAATAATTGTGTTTGGTTTTGTTTTCTTTCTCTCTTGATCTTGATACTGGATTAGACTTCTGATGCTGCAAGCATTAAGCAGATACTTCCTTGGAACAACATACTATAAAACTAGAGTCTGATTCTTCAGTGTTAATTGTCAGCTCAAAGTCCGTTGTGTTTATGCATCTCTTCACATTTATGTAGTTGAACAGTAGAATTTTTTCTGCAGTTCTTCACTGGAATCCTGATTTCTACCCTGAATGTACTTTGGTACTCTCAGTAGACTTACCACCTTAATATGCTAATTCTAATTTTCTGAGTTATTTATGAATAAACTGAGCAGCACAGATCCCTGAGGTTCTCAACCAATTACCTTCATCCATGAACTAATCGATTACTGTTGGCCTGTCTTTATTCTAGCTTGCTTTGCTTCCTGATACCTTAAAAAGTTGTTCACCTGTTCAAGGATTTCTAGTCTGTTTGGTTTTAGTTTCCTCTGAGAGATGTTGTTGAAAGACTTTGAAAATTGTGTAGACAGCTTAATTAGCCATGTGCTTGTTAGTATTTTTGGAGATTGGTTGGATATGATTTCTATTTACAAAAAGCATGTTGACTTCTCGTGCCTGGTATATTGTACTCATACATCAATTAACTCTGTTCTTTAATAAAGTTTTGCTGTGGTTTCTAGAAACTTACCCAGGGTAGACATTGTGCTGCTTGTTGTGTTTTTCTTTCGATTTTGTGGTCCATTTGTTTAAAAATTAGTGCCATATTTGTTATCTTCCTGAACCAGCCTTGGTTTGGGAGGTTGCAAACAGCTGTGAGTAGTTCAGCCATTTCATTTTTATTTCCTTTAGGATTTATAAGTGAATGCATCTACCTGTTCAGTTTGGTTTTTTGATTGCGGAAGAGGTAATGAAATACCTCAGGTCAGATCCTTTGGTAAAGAAGTGTGCAAGCTGGGAATGGATAGGAAGGGGAGAGGAAAAAAATGGAGATCTAAAGGCTGAACTTGATGAGTTTCACTGTTCTCATTAGTAAGAATCAATATACTTATAGTTGCTTAAAAAAATATTGGCCATTCAAGTCTTAGTTGAAGTATGCTCTTTCTGTGAGTTCAAATTGCTCTTTAAGGAAAATATCTCTTTGGAAAAAGAATTACTATATGCAGTAGTAATTTGATGGTTCTCATCCATTTAAAATTGTGTGACAAGGAATTTCTTCAATGGACAAGTTACTTAGATCTAATGTGGGGGGGGAGGCAGAATAGAATGATGGCCCTTTTTTGAATTTGGATTTGATACTTAAGCAGTTTGAAGTTCTTCTGGATTCTGGCATGAATGGCATAGAAATAAAATGGTTAGTTTTTTCTAACAGAATTGAAAAATACGTGTTTCTTGAAAGGTGCTGTTGCAGAGAGTGCTGTAATTGTTTCTGAACCGATGGCCTTGAGAGGAGATCCCATCAGATACAGAAAAGATAATGAATAGAAAACTGCAGGAAGTGGATTATATGTATACTACATATATCTATGCTTCTTTATTTAGTGTGAGTCAGGTGAGGTAGGGCTTCTGTATCTTTCTCTTATGCTTCAGTGCCTCTCTGTTTTGTATTTAGCAGAAAAAAATGGAGAACCTCCCTCAGTTTGTCAGTGAAAGGAACATTCAACTCTCTAATGTTTTCTAATCATATTGTGATGGGTGCTAACTAGTGGCCTATATAAATATATCGTTCTTACTATTTTTCAGCTAGCACAGTTTCAAGTAAGTGAATGCAAATATTAAGAAATGCAGAAGATAGATGTTTTCCTTTTGTATTTTGCAAGAATAAAATGATGTTGCCAAGTAATAAAAACTGCTCTTTTTTATGAGCAGCTTCATTAACACAAAAAAGAAAAGCATTCTCACTTGCTTAAGGCTGAAAGGGATTACTTTGGAAAGGTGAGTAACTTTCTGGCATCTTAGACAAGTAACACCATAAATGATACTGTAAAAAATGCTGACTGGCATTGTTGGAATTCTGATTAGAAAGTAATCTGTTCATTCTAGTTGAACAACTTATCAATTCAAATACTTAGCCAAAAATGAAATGTCTGTATATGTATAGCAAGCAAATAATTCTTTTCAGTGACAGCCTAGTACAGTTCTGTAGGCTTTAAAGTAGAATGGAATATCAGAAACAAGGGAAATTGACTGAATTGAGGAGGACTCAGGGAGGGTACAGCTAACCAAGGTTTTGGGTAAGACAACTATTACAAGGCCTTGCCAAGACCTTTCTTGTCTAGTTTAGTCTAATATTGTTTTGCTGCCAAAAAAGGCAGTATTACCCCAACCACCCCAGCAATATCTTTCCATGATCATTAGTAACTGTGTGACAATACAGCAAGTCACACTACAATTAACTCTTTTCCCCTCTTCCTGTACACCCAAGAAAAGTATCATTCAGAAAGACCCATTTCACATGAAAACTTAAGGAAACTTGAGGAAAATCTTCAGACTTTCTGGCAAGGTAGTGGTTCCTTGCTCAAGAGAGTGCACGCACAGAATCTAGCAGTGGTGGAATAGTGCCTCGTCTTATGAGATCTCCTTTGCTTTAAAGTATGGCACAGAGCAGAGAAAGCGCTCTGCTGTTCTTCCTAGCACACCTTATAAATTTGAATACTTACATGCTCAGAATCTTTCTAGCTCTTTTCTGCTCGGTTTTCTGATTTGGTGGCTTTGCCAGAGGCTTCTTTCTTATGCTGACTGTATGGGCTATATTCCATCCATGAACGTGTTTCAACTGTTCTCTGTCAGACAGTAATGCACGTGATGTTCTTCCTTGTATCAGCAGCAGGGTTTTAAACATTAGGATTTATATCCTTGGTTCTCCACTTGTTTTTGAGAGCTCTGCTGAGTGTGGAGCTGAAAACCAGTAAGATGATCACACTTGGGATCTGGTGCAGAGCTGATCATTGGATACAGCACATCGCTGTCCTGTCTCCATTTTTCCTCCCTGACTGTGCCGTCTCGGACTGCTGAAGTGTAGCGGGGGAGGCTCACAGAGAGATCTTGTTTGGTGAATCAGGCCTGCTTATTAGCACTGGGGAGACATTCTCTGGCTCTTAACCCTATTGAAAACAAGTAATTTTTCTCATACTTGTTAACTGTGTGGTCCCATCAGTCTCAGAAAATCCATCGCGAGTCATAGAATCATAGGTTTGAAAAGATCTCCAAGATCATAAAGTCCAACCATCAACAAGTCGTTGCAAAGGTGATGACTGACTCTGTGCCCATTTGAAATGGCAGTGCTCTACTCAGGGGTGTGAGCTTTGTTGCTGCTCGGAGCTACAAGACTGACATCAGCAGAGCTTGGTGCTTCAGCACAGCTGCAGTTCTGCATGATGTTGAGGCACAAGACGTAGCAGTCAGGATCGTGGAGCTGGATCCTCTCCAACTGTGTGGTCTTTTTGCTGTAGCAGTGCTGTGAAATACACTTCCCTGTTTTGTTTGAGTGATGGTAGCTGTTAATGGGTGGATAGGCTTCATCAGGCATCATGAGCAGGATGGCCAGGCACCCTGATACCATAAAGGCTGTGTGCTGGAAACTTTGCCGTTGAATTAGTCTCCTCCTTTCTTACCACTTTGTAGTTGACATTGGTCTTAAAATATGTAACTTGAGGGGCTGTGCAGTCTGCCACCATCATAGAATCAAAGAATGACTTGATGCAACTCTTAGACTCAAATTTTCAGATGTGTCAAGGGGTCCACATGCCATCCTGTATGATCATCTTCTGCTAAGGAGCAATGAGGGTCAAACTTACTGGACAGTCAGAGGTTTATGGATGGATACCTGTGTGATTTCCTCAGGAAATAAGCTGATTTATGTTATATCTTTTTGTCGCTTCCTGCTTTGCTTCAAGAAAGCTTCTTACAGGTCAGATAATTTGTAATGAAGCCAATTCCAATGTTGTGGTGGGGCAGTCTCATTTGTTGCCTGAAATTTTGGTCAGTGGAACACTATCCATGCTTTCTTCCTGTCTGAACATGTGCCTGCCCAGTACTGTGCTTGGACAGTTGCAGCACAAGAACACTAGGAGCACTCATCCCAAGGACAGGAATGCTTATAGGGTGCGCGGCAACACAACACCTGAAACCTTTGTAATCATATTTCTGCTTAACTGTGGCTGGGGGAGGCAGCTCTGGGTCATGATCAGTATTAGTGCTGATTGCTGGTATATTCTTCTTTCTGACATTCAAGTTTGTAACAGGGCATGTAGTTAGAATCTTTCTTGATTTTTCTGTATTACAAAGGAGATCCTGAACCTCCAGTATTGTATACTTTTTAGTATAACAGCAATATGTTGCATGCGTAGAATTAGTTAAGAGTGTACAAATGTAACATTCTTCTTTTAGAGAATTTGGAGGAAATTATCTGTGACATAAACTGCAGTTGTGAATGAAGTTTTCTTTAGAAAGTTTATTTGAAACAGTTTCCTCAAAACATCTTTTTGTCTTGGGCAGCCTCAGTGGAAAAAATAAGGCTGTAACTTCTTTTTCCATGGTTCTTAAGCCTTTTGTGTTCAGACATTGGGGATTTAAAAAAAAATTATGCATTTTTTATGTGAAATACAGTTTATACTGCAAAGGGAAACCCAGCTTACTTAGATTGTTTTTTTTCCTTTTCTGAGTAGTAGCAACTGTGTTTACCATCGTCTAAACTTGGTATTAGGAAAAATGAGGTGAAAGTCTTTTAGAAAGAGGAAACTGCTTAAACTAATAGTTTTTGTATTCACATCGAAGTATCAATACGTTTCTGTATGCATCTTGTCTTTCAGGAAGGTAAGATATAAAGAATGGTCTCAAACTGTTCTGAAATGGTATGCGTATAATCAGCTGTAGTGTTAAAATAAGTTTGAAGGAATTGAAAAGAAGGGGTGTTTTTGTGTATGAATTTTATGACTGGAAAGAGTTAAATCCCCTTGGTGGAAAAAAAAAAATCAAAACTTGAATCTGTTAATGAACTTGTCTCAAGTTGTAAGTGGTATTTAGAATAACTTTTGTACCTCTGTAGAGTACCAAGGAATAATGGTGATTTCTAGGGATATTGACAAGCTGTTGCAGCAGTAAAACTCAATTTCATTAAACTTTTACACGTGCATGGATCTCTTTAAAAGCTAGTGATCTACTTCAGATATTTCTGTAGGAGGCTTGCCTATAAATGCTTTTAATGTTACTCCTCAGACTTTTTCAGTTTCATGTTTGTGACTGCAGTTCACAGTCCCACAGTTTCCCTCAGGTAACTGTTGCAGTTATTGCAACAGTGTTTCCTTGTTGAAAATCAGGTGTGTTCAGCTTCTTTGCAGGCAGTACATCAGTCGTTTTTCCACACAGGATAATCTTTCTGGAATGGCTGGTGAAAGTGAGGCTTCCTGTGTGCACAGCCTGTCTGCAAGTAACACTCTAGGATGGTTAATTTCTACACTTATGCTGTGTTTTTTATTAAAAAAGTAAGATTTGATTCTGACACCCCCCCCCCCAAAAAAAAACCCACAAACCAAACAACCAACCAAAAACACATAACTATCTCAGAAGTTTCGAAACAAACTTCCATATAGTCCAGAACAGCTACCTTATATTCAGATCGAAGTGAAGGGGGTAGTAGGAATACTTTTGGTAAGGAACATTTTAGTTCTAATAAGTAAATTTAAAGATTTATTTAGATAAAGGTTTTTTGTGGAGCATTCTATGTGTAAGTTCCTGTAAAGATCCCCTGTATTCGGTGCAAGTTTGTAAATGGAAGGATTGAGAATGTTTGTGAGGCCAGGATTTGGATTGCTTGTGCAGATATCTCCTTTTCAGGATACAGACACCTTGTGCCTTAAATATTTTCTATCTTGAATGTTACTCTTTCCTTCAAATTATAGCACTAATATTAACCATGGAAAAAATATCAGAACTCTTGCTTTTGAGTGTTCGAATGATTTTTCAGTTATTGGTTTTGTTTTGGTGATTGAAGCTGTTGATATCAACGAACTAGTGCCACCTAAAGTTATTCTAATTTTTTCATTGTGACTGACTTGTCGTCGTAGATATACTAGCCTGTTGTATACGTAGAGGTTATGCTACAGCTACTTTCAGGCTTACAAAAAGTTCTGAATTGTGTAATAGCAAAGGATAGTGCTCTGTACCAAAGCTTTTTGTACTCAGACAGAATTGTTACTTGGATTATTTTAAGAATACATAAAACTTGTTTTTGTTACGCTTTAAATAATATTTAGCTCAGTTGCTAAATGTAACCAGATGTTCTATAAAATTAGGCAATAAATAGCCATAAAGCAAAAGGCCTCATTATTCTGTCAGCATCGTTCCATCCCATCAGGTTCCTTGGAGAAATTAAGTGATAGCAGTCATTCTTCTCCTTTTGTGCTCAGCTTATCAGATCTTTTTATGTTCGTAAGCATTAATGCCATTTCAACAGTAATGAGTTGTTCGTTTTCTTCCTCTTGACTTTCATTTTCAAGAAAAGGAAAATGTGTTCATTTCTGTGATTTGTCCTTCTATATAGCTTGCTTTCTTACTGGTTCTTAAGACCTATTTCTACATAAATCTGTATCAAAATCTGTTCCATTTACACTGTGGACTGTCTGCTGTTGTCAGAGTTAGACTCCATGTGGAATTGTATTTAAAACATACCTATTATGTTGTATTGCTAATCATAGCATAGATAATTTTTCTTGGTGAAAAGACCTTTTTGAAATGCAATCTTTGCTTTACTGAATCTTCACTTTCAAACTTGCTGATCCTTGGCTTTGATAATACATTGGCAAGCAGAAATAAATTTTCAGTATTTATGCAAAATTTCTTTTATAATACCTACTTTTATTTGCTAAATAAAAATTTATCTTACAGAATGAGCAAGACTATTTCACTCTGATTCTATGAGACTTCGTGAGAGATGTCTAGGTTTGAGCAACATATGTGTAGATGTGATATTGGTACACTGAATCTGTATTCTAACAATATCAGTAGTGATTCCACAGGAAGCAAGATTAAATTTCACTAAAATACTAAACTTTGTTAATATGTAGTTCACAGATATCCAGATCTTCTACTGCTTGAAGTTGTGAAAGTTATTAGTGGAGACTCTGCACTCATGTAGCGTACTTATTTTCCTCTGTCATTTAGTATCTGGATTCTACCAGTTGTATTTCTGGAAATTGTCTTGTTTTTCTGTAAAATTTTATGAAATGTGAAGAGCTGATCTGTATATAATCAGTTTAGGCAAAGCTAGCTTAAATCTGTCTTCTGTGATTTGCTTTTCGCCTAGTAATTTACTGCCTAATTTTTCACTGCTAGTTAGGCTTCCCTACTACTCACACACCCAAGTTTCCTCACAGAGGAAATACTTGAGATCCGGAGGTTGTGGAGTGAGGAAGTCTAAGCCCTGCTTACAGACAGAATCTCTGCTGAGGGCATCCACCCAACAGTTGATATTGCACAGCCCGTCAGCATTCACATATTCAGGTCCTGATTTCAGTTTACCTAGTCATGCGTTTTTCATAAGTATTAAGCAAATCTACCTTCTTGGTAATATCAAAGTTCATACATCTATCAGGTAATACTTCCTTCTGCACCTTTTGGGTAGTAGAAAAATACTTTGGGATTTTGTTTCATGCTGTAACTAAAATTCCCTTGAATGTCACCTAATGGTTTCATAATGTCTCCATGTACTGATAAAGACGCTGGAAGTAGAAATGGCACCAATCTTTTCTTACTAGTTGATCTCTTTGCTTTATTTGTACCCTTTGCGTCATTGTTTGCTTTTCTGTCGCTTTAATGCAGTGACTAGATTTCATTTAGTCAACTTTTTTTCTGCAGTAAGATTTCATGTGGCATGGCTTAATGCTTCCATTTCTAATTTTATAAATATAAAGGTCTTTCTGTATTCATGGTATGACTTACTAGTAAAGATTCCTACGCTTCAAAACTGCCATTGCAACATTAGAATGTTTATTCAATGTAATATTCTGTTTTCTTGATCTTCATAATTTCAAAAAGTCCTATCATTACTTCAATTTTCACTTCACTTGTGTTCTCAGCCCATGCTTGCTTCTTGTGTGTATTCACAAAGACATCTCAATGCTGTTTAAAACTTTGAGTAGATACTCCCATCAAGTAGATATTTTTTTCTGTGGACAGTGTAGTTTCCCAATAATAATTTTGGCTAGCAAAGCTCAAATAAGTGCTTGTAGTTACTCTCTGCATGCTACTCATTGTTGAAAAACCTGAGGAGGATTTTTTCCTGTTAAGCATGTTATTACTTTATCCATCAAAAATGCTGTCTTTATTGTATGTCTGAAAGAAGTACTTACGAACAGAAACTGTGGGTAAATTGGGACATACTAAGAGGAGTATGATTTAATTAGTACTTTCTTTGATTTCCATTTGCTGTCTAATGTCATTGAGGAAGGAGTAAGGATAAAATGATACTAAGATACTTGACTTACACAGTTCTGTCTTTTCCTCTTTTCTTGCATAGGCTATCCACTCTGTGGCTTGGCATCATGAAGGAAAACAATTTATTTGTAGTCACTCAGATGGTACTTTGACCATATGGAATGTAAAATCTCCTACCAAACCATTCCAGACAATCACTCCACACGGTGAGATGAAAATGAATACCCACTGTGTTTGACAGTTCTTAAAAGACAGAGAACTTATTTTTAATAGAAGTGTGTTTTGCAAAACCAAGTATTAAAAATGCATTTACAGTGCAAGTAAACCCTCTGTCATATCAAATTCTGATTGATTTCATATACAAAACTCAGTCTGTATGAAATAAGAATCCGAATAAATGCAGTTTTGTCTTAATCTTTGAACTTCGAGCTGGCCTTTCACACAATTGCATTGATCTCAAAATTAAGTAATGCGTATTTTGCGGGGCTTGCTTTTTGCTTGACATTACAATCCCATATGTCATTTAAAATACATATAAGCAAGCATCTGTTTCATGTATAAATGTGTAGATTACCATACAAATTCTTGGAAAGGTTTGTAACAGAGTAAGAATAGCATCTGGTAAAATGTTCCCACTTCTGAGAAGTCTTGCATTAGTGTTAATCTAGGAAATTAACATTGCATGTTGTTCTTCTGAGTCTAGTTGGAGGCCGGTAACTAGTGGTGTCCCCCAGGGGTCAGTACTGGGCCCAGTCTTGTTTAACTTCTTCATCAATGACCTGGATGAAGAGTTAGAATGTACCCTCAGCAAGTTTGCTGATGACACCAAACTGG
>Ga0181612_183343_pt1 | contig 19611 bp, 15 predicted proteins | sample HoacroProtozoa21_FD_119630 | JGI IMG/M metagenome (GOLD analysis project Ga0181612, IMG submission 119630) | Hoatzin crop microbial communities from Cojedes, Venezuel. Combined Assembly of Gp0051906, Gp0051904, Gp0051908 | reverse complement strand
GGTGTGGGGTGTTTTTTTTTATAAAAAAAAATATTGTGTTCCCCGTTGGGGGTCCCCCCCCCCCCCCCCCCTTAGACACTTCAAAAGGCAAGCTCCTGAGAAAACTTTTCTGCTGGTTCCTATTGTTTCCCACTTCAAGTGAAAAAAGTACATGATGTTAAATCTGAACACCAAGACTTTGTAAATGTGTAAACTTCAGAACTCTAAACCTTTCAGCCTGTGCCAATGTAAACCACCTAAAGTGCAGAGAATTAAGTACACTTTATCCTTTCTGACCATGATTGAACATGTTCCAGTCCTCCTAAAATCTGTGGCAGGGAGTCTCTCAAATCCCCCAAAGCAGAGTGGGGCTTTTTCAAACGGGCATGAGAAAAAGAGGGAGATACTCATCTAAATCTCAGTCCCAGCGCTTCAGCTCTCCCTTTTGAAAATTGTCACCTTGCTGTTTCTAACCACCTCACTCTCAAGGACACAGGACAGGAAAAAATAAAACCTACCTTTGCTAAGCTAAATGCTCCATATTCCCTAGATTCCTGGGAAAATTGAACAGAAATTTTAATATGCACATTTGCAGCGCATATTGGGGTCTGTCTACGCCATCGACCCTTTCTGATGTTGCTCCATTAATGCCTAGCTGACCTTGTTTTCCAGAAACACAAGTACCTTGGTCCAACCCCTGGAAGCCGAAACGGCGAAGATGTGCATTTTGGGAATGCAGCTATGGGCTTTCTGTGCCTCGGGCAGCAATGGCCTCTCCCTGCCCTGCTTCCCCCCCTGCCCGTGGCACCCCGGTCCAGCACCCTCTCCCCTTGAGAGAAACCACCCCCGGGGACCATGGCACCCCGCTGCCTTCCTCCCTCACAATCACACACCATCCCCGCTCCCCTTCATTGTACTGGATCCAGTGCCTGGGTCAGAGGCTCTGCATTGCCTTAATAACACGTCTTGTGTGTCGGAGCTGGTATCTGGGAGCACAGGAGTGCTGCTACACCAGCCAAAGCCTGATGTACGCCTTGGCCGTGAGGAACTGGAGTTTGGCTGCCGCTCCTTGGGTGGCCAAAAGGGTTCAAGCTGACGTTGGCCAAGGGAAGCTGAAACAGAAAGCCGCTACAGGCTGGCATTCCTTAGATTTGCTCTTATCTCTTTATCACTCAGAAATATTTTACTGGAATGAGCCGCAACGCAGTCATAGCTGTGCTTCAGTTGGTCCACTGTCTAGTTCTAGGTTATTTTAATACTGACAGTATCCTGAGAAATAATGAGGAGTCTTAAACTATGCTGTGAAGCACGCAGTAAATTTTCAGTCGGCTAAAGAGTGAGGAGTGAAATGCAAGAGAATTTTTTTTCTCATGTATTCTCTCTCTCTCTCTCTTTCTCTTCATGGAAATATTGATGTGAAGGATAGTAATACTGCTACTGAATTCTGACCTGCATGGCTATAAAGATACATTACTTGCATCAGTCCACTAGACAGTTCTCTCAATCTTGCTTCCTCTGCAAATGCAGTTATCTTGCTCTGGCATTTTGCAAAATCCTCTAAATTGCTATTAAACTAAGTACTTTTAATTTATGGAGGTTTTTCAGCTGAACTCATATTTCTGTGCCATTAATTACCAAGTGTTTTACTGACTCTGGGAAAAACATTAATAAATCAATCTAAATGAACTCCCACCTTCCCCCCTGAACTGGGGATGGGTGTCATCAGTCACACTCTAACCTGAGAAGGTTACATTTCCATTGGATTCATCATTAATCTCATTCAAAATTGTGTATTTTTGAGTGGGCTCAGGGCAACATTTTCAAACATGGGTTTTTTAAGCTAGTTACGGCAGTTTATTTAGCTGCCTGAATACGTGGATGGATTTTCAGAGGTCTTCTGTGATTTGAAAAAATTCCCCTTTTGCAATAAGGTTGGTTTGTTTCTTTATTTTTTTTTTTTTTTTTTCAGAAACAGTAATTACACTGGTTATATTTTAGAAAAAATATGATTTCCGGTGTATGCTTAGACACAGTGGAGCTCTGGGGAAGTATCGGTGGAACACAGGTAGTGATAAATCACTGGAATTGAAGGACACGTGGGTGCTTGGAAGGGTAGTTAGATGAGTAAGCATGGATTTAAGTGCTGAACTCTCAACATTCAAAATTGAAAATATTGACCTTGATAGGCAGTGCTGATCTTTAGTGTGCCTTCACGTGGCAAAAAGATCTGCAGGAGTCCAATATGGGTAAGTCATGTCCCAAAACACAGTCTAAGGAGGACTGCAGTAGTAGAGCAGGTAGGTGAGATATTTCGGATGCTGACAACGCTGCCAGGGGCGCTCTTACTACCACCTCAAAACAGTGTTAGCCCAGAGTGAAAAAACAAGTGTGTCATTTCACAGACCAGTCAACAACCGTAGATGTTCCCATTTGATCAGTGTTTCATCCTCCGTTTGCCAAACCCAACACAAATCTTGGCAAAGGAAGGTATTTCATGAAGTTATGTGGACTGACTTCATGCATTAATCTTCACAGTGACACAGATTATTAGAAACTCAATGATATGTGGAATGTTTTATGATGTGCTTTCACGCTGATAAATAGCTAATCACCATATATTTGTGACAACAGAGCATTACAGAGAGCAGTGATATGTGTTCTGAAAAACACCATCGGTCCTTTTACGCCCTCTGCATAATGCCCTATCATCTGCAGTGCTTAACTTTGCAGTTTTGCTTTCAAAAACATTAAAAAAAATATCATTATGAGAATCCTAACATTTGTCAAAGCCTCCTTTCTGGTCTTTTGTGCCACTGTTTTTTTCAGTAAAAATGCATTACATGCCATTCGACAGCTGGTAATTGTATGTGTATTGAATTAAAGCATTGATTTTAATTTTCAAAGTCAACCTCACTCTCTTTTAGCTGAATGAATTACATTCTTCATGAGAAAAAACATTGGTACTGGATTTCAGATACAGGATCTGAGCTTATGCAGCCTGTCTTCAGGGGTATCTTCTGCTCCTCTCTTTCTGAAATATCGAAAGGTTCTAACTTGCCCATTACCCAGAAAAAAAAGATAATAAATCTCCGAACAGCTAGCACAGCTCCTAAATTCATAGCTAGCTTTCAGCTATTTTATGTTGCATTTCAATTCCCTGGCTGCTAGGATGATTTTCAATCACACAGATCGGCAATAACAGGCTGGGCAAAGCTAGGATGAGAAACCTTGAAAGAAAATCCAGGTGCTGCTAGGAATTACACTGATTATGCCATGGATGGCAATCTATATTTGAGTCAATGGTGAGGTACATTAAGAAGGCTCCCTGGGAAACAGAGGCTCTCTGACCCTTCCTGCTGTATTCTCCTTTTCACAGAGGCAGACACTTTTCCTTCTCTAGTCTACTCCCGAGGAACTAAACTGCAGACCGAAGCAGTCACTCTCACGTGGAAACCATAAGAAGGAAAAGGAAAAAAAAGAAAAACAAAAAAAAGATCATAGATTGTCATCCCAAAGAGATGTTCAAAAAAAGACTGAAGCGTTGTGCCAAGTTTCAGAAGACAGGCTGCTTCTGCTTCTCTCTCAAAACCTTATCACCACAAGCCAAGTCTCTGACCTGTTGCTCTCATCATGCATTCAAAGACATCTGCTGTTTCCTTATTCTTACACTATCAAACCAATTATCTTGGGCTCAGTCTGGATTTTGTCCCTCTCTGGGGTGCATGAAGCTGCTCAGCCCACCCTCCCGACCACTCACATCCCTGGTGGGAATGGCCCCCTCCCACGGCATCGCCCCGTCCAGGCGTGGTGCTGGGGAAACACCAGTTGCCTACTGGCACCCTCCAGCACCTCAGCTGGGACGGAGGAATGAGGCCAGCCTCTGCTGAATGGCAGGAACTCTTTCGAAACAAGTGGAGCTGAAGCTCTGTAGAGCTGACCTGGAACTGCGACCCAGCACTATTCACTGAGCCGCTGAAGTGGAGCTGGAACGGGTGAGCGCAGCAGCTGCTTCCCTTTTATAAAGAAGTTTTACTGCTAACGTGGAGTCATGGTTTGGACGAGGAGTCTGCTCAGCTCCAGCCATGCTCCACACTGTAGGTACGACAGGGTTGGGATTTGGCTGAAGATTTTTTTTGGTCGTATTTGTTGCACAGTAGGCTGAACAAAGAAACTCTCTGCAGAGTTTAAGAATTTATTTTAATACTGTGTTTTGATTCCTCCACACTCCAAGATTCTGTAGGCATGCCATAGCTTTCCCTTGTTTCTGTATCTAGCAATTCAGTCCTTCCAAACAGGCATTATTATAAAATCCAGCTTTAGGACTTAATTTAAATTTACCACTGAAAAAAAAAATACACTCAGAAAGATGTGGCTAATGTCCCATCTCATGTATTTTTGCAATTCTGCCAGTTTACATGACAGAAAATGCTAGTCCACATCAGTTACTGTACGTCTTTTTTTGCTTAAGACCTGTGGTTCTTTTTGCAGCTGTGCATTAAAATGTGTTTTCTCTGAGGCATAATAAAAATATCACAGTAGAGACATACATCATCTTTTGGACGCCATGTTATGTGACGACATTTTTCATGGTACACTTAGTTTGCATTTGTCCAAAGTAACTGAAAGTGAGAATGTGCACTGACCTGCTCCACAGCAATCGTATTAGCCACCAAAAATGCAGAAGATCACACGCATCAATTTGACTCTGTGCAGCACAGTGTTTATTATTTCTGCAATAAACTGTAGAAGAAAATAAAGTGTGAGAGCATTTCATTCATGTCTGGCTGTCCTATTGCCATTGGTATTGCTTAACAGGAGAAATAAATATAGGCATATACGCACAGGGCTTTTCTCTGTCTGGCCATGATGTCTACATTACCCACCCCTTTCTGGTTTTAAATCTTAATTTAGTCAAACCCTCTACAGCCTTTACAAGTGGAGTGTGTTGATTTCTTGCTACTTTTTTCCAGGCTTAGACTAGCTACTGTTACACTGCTTCCATTTAAATGTGATAGTGAGATACTGGTTTAGGAACTTGATGCATAGTTGAGGGGGTTTGAAGGGAGCAAATAATGCAATTTCTTTGCTGTATAGTTTTTGTTCACTAATTAATCTATTCCTGTAAAAACTGAGGATGGATGAAGTGGACCACGCACATATTTATATATTCCTTGATACCGGAATCTGGGAATCTGACACTAATTAAAGCCACAGCTACACCCAGGATTTTCCGAGAAGCAGACGCTCCTCGTAATGCAAAGGTGAACCTTACAGCAAAGCTTAGCATTGTTATTATAGTTGAAATCATAGGGTGATGGCAGATCTTCATGTGTGTTTAAAAGAATCGTGATATTTACTGCCCTCTATCCAAGGACAATCATGAAGAATTTGGGGAATTAGCGCACTCTTCAAGGCAAAAGTCACTGGCTGCCCTGGGATGATGTCGATTTTATATACGGTTCTTTTGTTACTAAGATTACACAAGCTTTCGAGCCCCGTCTTTGCAAAAATATTAAAAGATTTTAAATGGGCTTTACCCGAGAGAGACAGAATCCAAAATGCTGTTGCAAAAAATAAAGTGATGAATGGAATGCCTATATATCATTTATTTCCTCTTGGAATTGGTGACCTTCCATCAGTCAGTAGTTTCCTTCACACTCCCTCACTTGTGAATTATAAGTTAATCTAGAGTACAATGGAAATAATGCATCCATAGCCCACTTGCTGCATTCATCTGTCTCCTCAGGGTGGATTAGGGATGTTCAAGTTGTAATGAGCTTTCTTTTAGTCCAGTTTTGACCTCAATTCTGATTTTTACCAGCAAAAATTTCTCATGTGAGTTTACCCAAGACTTATTTGGAAAATACATTGGGATCTGGAAAAAGGGGTTGTGAAGCAGGAGTAGTCTAAAAAAGTAAGACTATCTCCTTGCTTGTAACTGCTTTATTTTAGGGGAGTGGGGTACATGGAAAATAATTCAGACTGAGAATCTTTACTTTTTCTCACTTGGCCTCAAAGGGATCGATGTCTAACTATTTCTGAAAGGTTAGCTATTTCTAGAGATCCTCAATCCCAGAATTTACAAACTCAATATGATGGCCACGTGTGGCTGATGTGACGAGAGAAGCAGTTACGGGAGAGGCCTCCTGCACTGTGCTGACATGCTACCTCCTAAAGTCTGGTCCTGGTTTTGCCAGGCTGAATGACTCTGATGCTATTTCACACTTACCAGTGCAGAGAAGTGAGTATTTTAGCATATTGCTCGTTTTACAGAGCCCGAGCCTAGTCTGTGGGACTTCCCCTTGAAGGAGATGCAATGCATCTGTTTGAAGCATTTATTTTCAAACTACACAGATGCACAATACCAGTGAGTGGAATACCACAAAAAATTATTCTTTCACAGCTGATAATACTAGTGGTAACAATGAAGGAATTATTCTCATTATAAAGAAGAGTTGATCTGAAAGGTAAAGAGAGGTGGTAATTAATTTCTTTTAATAGTCACACTGGGATCTCCTGTAGTGTGCGGTCTGGTGTTAATAATATATTTTCCCCCTTATAATTAATGTTCATGTTCGGTTCCCGGGGGACTCTTCTCCACTATCCTCAGCATTGTCGTTACTTAAGCGTGTACAAGCAACCTTAGCACCTTGGCCGCTGCAACAGCTAATTCAAGTACTGCTTCCCTTGCCCGTATCTTTCCTCCTGCCAGCTGGGTGGCAAATGCCACCACAGGAACATGCAACCTCAGGAGAGCTGGGAAATAATAAGGTATTTTATCCCATTTTGGGGGAATGCAAAGTTTTAATGAAAACAGTAAGATAGCACAGGGAGAGAGTGAGCCCCCTCCGCCTGTCCTGCTTTCTGAGGCTTGCGATTCAGGGATGGGGAGGTGGGGGCTGACTCCTCGGGGACCTTATGGAGATGTTGGAGCTACTTGCCAGTGCAAGGCTGTGCTGCAGCAGAACAAGCAGGGAAGCCTTTGGATTTCAGAGCAGCCTGCAGCTCTTGTGCCAGCCTTTGAGGGCATGGGCGCAGAACAGACCCAGGGCAGAAGCAGCATGGCCTGGGCTCCGTCTGGCTGGCAGTGTCTGGTGTAAACCAAAGCAAATGCAAACGTTGTTTTTTTTTCTTAAGGTATGTTATCTTGAACAGTTTGACAAAACGTTCCCAAGCCAAAATGTTTCCAGAAGTGCTTTATTTCCCTCCGCTCTAGCCCCGCTGGCTGCCGCCACTGCCCAGTCCAAATGAGCGCTCCCGGCCCAGCACGCCCAGCATTACACACACCCCTCCAGCTCTTCACACGCACACGAGCAGGTTGGCCTTTGCTCTGACTTGGAAACTTTTGCTTCGGCATTGCTAAAAAGTGGGCCATGACATCATGGCAGCGACAGCACGTGCCTATGACAGCACCTTTCAGGGCTGAGAAACGAGCTTGGCTGACTGGCGGTCTGGCTCTTGGCTTTTGTATCTGCTCTTCAGATCGCAAAGGCTCTTTCTGGAGCAGCAGAGAAAAATAAAGAAACCCTGAGACTCGCTTCCTCCATCTCCTCCCTCTGACCTTCCCTACCCTCATTTTTTTTGGTTGTCGGCACAAGGAAGAGTGAATGAGTGACAGACAGAAGCAACACTACGTTCACAGACATTCTTCCCTAATTCCACACTTTCTTTACACCTGTGGTCCTGAGTCAAGGATATTTCACTGTCTGACTTCTGTTACAGAAGTGAAGCCTAACCAGAGATTTAAATTTTCTGGAAATGTCTGTACGTGTAAAACATAACAGATTTCTCTGAGTTTTTCTCCCCTTTAAGGGAAAATTGAAATATCTGCAGCTCTCACTTTGAACTAATTTTTATTTACTTCTTTGTGAATAAGAACCGTATTATGCTTGGTTTTGTTAGCACCTATAGACTCTTGCTAGATATATCTCTGAGAAAAAGGAAAAATTCCGAGGTTTTGAACATCGTCAAGAATGCCTGATACTAAAGACAGATCTCTAATGCACATAAAGTACTTCTTGACAGTTGACATATCTTTTAAGCAGTAAAATGAATAAGCAAATAAATAGAAAGATGGAAATTGAGAGTACCACCATTACTGATCCATTAACAAGAGGGTTCCATAAGATTCAGAGATACAATGTAAGCAGACTTAAGGTCATAATGCACTACGTCATACAGCACAAACCCATATTCCCAGAAGAAATGTTTGGAAAATAGGCATTTATAGGCATGATACAGCTAACACAGCATAGTGACTTCTTAATAACCTAATTGGAAATACTTTATTTTATGTAAAATATTTTGAAAGGTGAAATTTCGGCATTTTTTGTTTTAATTATTACACATTTTTCTGCTCTTTCTGACAAAAGGTATTTCTGAAATACATTAAATTCAACCTTTTACCAAGTTTTCCCATCTTGTATTTCCTACTTTGCATTGGGGGTGGCGGAGGGAAGAGGAGGAGGGAATGGAAAGTAGAAATTAATGTTTTTAATGAAGGTCTCAGTACCTGTTTCCAGAGCCTCACATCTCTAGGCTTCGCACATTTAAACAAAGGTTAGTGTGAAACGTTAGTTATGAAATTTGAATTAAGGAGAGGACTGCCAAACACGTGATAGCATTTTCTATCTGAAAAATAGTGTATTTTGATTAAAAACCAACAACAACAGAGACATTTTGTGTATCTTTCAAAGAAATCTTTGGAATACAGGTTTTATGGAAAACTGGCATACATCTTCTCTTTACTGGAATAATTCAGATTTTCTGACTTTTTCAGTAAAAAGTAACTACCAGGAAGATACATAAATATTCCAGAATTTCATATTAGAAGTGTCTCATTTGCACGTAACTCATAAGTGACTTGCAGGCAGTGTCTACTGGTGTAGGCATTTTCCAGAATAAAAACTCCTAAACAACCTGTTGCTTTTTTCCCCACATTGGGTAACCACCACCATGAGACTCTGATCCAGGAGGTGATGTGGGCATGAAGTGAACTGCCTGTGCAGGTTTCCAGTTGTGGGAGACCAGCAAGGGATGGTGGGCCCCTAAGCGGTGGCTCATGCCTTTCAGTCAGAAAGCTTTTGTGGGCCTTCTCCCCCAGAGTGGTAGAAGATGCCAAGGTGCTGACCAGACCCATTATTTCCAGTAAGAGAGTTATGGTAAAGTGATACAGTGGTGCTGCTTCATGCCTGACCTCCCTGGCGTGGCTGCAGACCTGCTAGCACCGTGTCTGCGGGTGTCCGACCCCAGGTTTCACGCAGGGAAACGGTCCTGCCGAGTGCGAGCAGCAACACCGCTCTGAATACTGCTCTTCAACAAACTAAGGACAATAATACCTTTATATTTCCACTTACATTGAGAATGTACTCCTTTTTCTAAAAAAAAAAAGTGATGTCATGGTGCTATTTAAAATACTTAGTGGTAGCATGGCGTGCAGCTGCATGGCAAAGAGGTTCTCCAATCCACAAGGGAGCCCGTGTCTTGAGATACACACACTCTGCTCTTATCAAAGGTTTGCCTCTAATCAGGGAGGAACTGAAGCCCTTTATAACACCTGTATTGTATGGATTTAATATGCTAATGTGTAAACCTGTCTCAAATATCTAATTCTAAAAATGTTTTACTTTCTTTTTCGGTACTCTTAAGTAGTTAGTCCTGCTAATTTAACTCCATCAGGCTGAAAGGCATTAAATGAAATGTCTGGAAGGAATTAATTAAAGCGCTTATCAAAGACTGGTAATATCAGTTTCCACTGGTAAGTAAAATGAATGTATGTGAACTGGAATCAGATACATTGATTTAGCTCTATTGTGAAAACAGCTTGGAGAGAAGTAGTACTACAATTATTCGCCCAGGAAAACGTGCATCATCCTAATGGAACTGCTCTAATGACCTTGACTAAACCGACTGCACTCCCGCTTTCTCAAAAGCAGTGCCAAAATACCAACAATAGCGTGACGTATATGGCTGTTTTATGAGGTGTCCGTTTTACAATGAGGCATTGAGAAAAACAGTCTTTATCCACAAACATTTCTTGAGTTATATGTGCGGTTACTGCTGTACTTCTGCATAAAGAAAACTAGAAAATAACACAGGACAATGTTCGGGGCCTGTTCTTGGCCTATAGTTCAAAATCGAACTAAAATATACCTTGCCCATGCTCTACTGGCATTTTCAAAGGACAAGCTGGGTATCGCAACCAAAGCTCATGTCTGCTGCTGAGCTGCTTGCCAGAGCATTGCTCTGTGTTAGGGGTTCACAGCTCAAAGACAGCACGGGCTGTCCAGCATGGCCACTAAAACCAGTTTAGGAATGGCATCGGCTGGTGTCTGGCTTCGGAAAGGCCGGAGCTGAAGAGTTCCGGCTGGCTCCTCCAGACTGCAGGCTGTGATTTGGTCTAGGCTGACATTCATTGATTCTGGAGACCTGAGTTGCTCAAGTCTGTTAGTGGTATGGCTGGAGCTGAGGTTGGGGCTGAGGACTGACAGGGATGAAAAGCAAGTGTTATTGCTGGGAAGAACAACGCTTACAAAGCTCAGAAGACGTAAGCACAGTAAAGCGCGACCAGCTGTAGGGCTGGATGGGAAAGATGTGCTTTAGGTTATGTTAGTCTGGGGTTTAATGGCTTGGGATAGAACAAGAGTTTGGACCCAAAGTGCTCAGGAGTTAATTACTGAATCTCACAGGACTTAACTGATATTCCAGTTACAGGCAATGGCTAAACCTTGCCGCAGGCCTCCCTGTGCAAACACGAGGCGATGCCTTAGCCTGGGCCAACATGTCGCCTTCCTCATCGCTCACCCTTGCGCAGCATAAACTCTTAAACCCGATATTCGGCTGTGGGGAGTCTTTTGCTGAAACATGGGAATTTTCAAGGGCTATTATTAGCTTCCTGAAATGAAACTGCTGTTCATATGCAAAGCTTTGATACAAAACCAGGACAAAGTGACCTGAAAACGTGTACAGCTTCACGGTCTTGCCAAATCTATGTGTTCTCTCAAGGCCTACTGTGCACTGGCCACCTGCATGTAGAACCTAATGAGGATTTTCATGCAGGTAGCTTAGGAATAATACTGTTAAAGGCAGTAGGCCCACATTAAGAAAGCAGAAAGAGGAACCATTTCTTGAGACCGTCTCTCTGCTGCTGAAGAGAACAGTGTCTGGTCATGACTTGTTCCCTCTGAGTGAATGAGCAAATGGGAGCATCAGTCACTGTTTTGAGGAGCCAAGCAGCTTACAGCTTTCTATGGTTTGCTTTATTTGTATGTGACACATGCTCATTAGCAAAGATTTTTAGAGTTCTTGCCTGTCTTCTGCTGTTGTCTCAATCCCACAAAACAACAGCTCTGGCTGGAACATCACAGGCACTGGGACAAACCCTTTCTTGTCTTGGGTCCTGCACAAGCGTCAATGTTGCAGTGGGAATGACTATGAACAGTGTTAGAAGGCCTTGTAGGCCCAGTGAGCTGGACTGAGCACAAAAGCCAGCAGAGCAAATGGCTTGTGAATAGCCCTAGAGTAGACACGGGCTGCTAGAGTACAGCAAGGAGGAGGGTCAGAGTTAGAGGTAGGGTTAAAGGGTGGGGTAGTGGGGAGCAGCGGCTTCAGCAGTGTTAAGTGGTAGACCCTGCAAGTCCATCAGGGCTGGATGATGGCAGCTGGTGCTGGGGCTGAAGAGCAGGCAGTTATTTGCACTGTGAGGAAGGGCATGTGAACTTCTTTTGATGAGCAAGTTAGGTTTAGAGATACAACTGAGATAGAAGAAAAACCCAAACCACCCCCAAAAAATAAGCACAGGTAACACGAGAATGTCACCCATCTGTCATGACTACAAAATTAAGAGCATCAGAAGACACTCCGAAAACTTGCTCCCTCTCACATGGGCTTCCAAAAAGCAATACTGTCATTTAATCCACAGATGTTCTTTCAGATCCAGATGTTCTGTTCTCTTCCCCTCACTGCTAATTCCTAACAATTCCGATAGATAAGTATTTTCAAATATAGCTGCTTCAGGTGAAGTTTGCTTGACTAGCTCACTCTGGACATTTACTTTACATTACAATGATCCACTTTGCTTGAACAGGTTCAGGAAAAACTGATACAAAGCTTCACTACAACAGCCCTAATCTTCAACAGAGGCATAACAGCAATCTGTTAACCGTAACGTATCTGACTGGATCTGCAGGGCTGGAACAAGGCCTGGGGGAGAATGAGCCAACAACTGAGGAATAATTGTGGCTGTAAATCTGGGGTGCTTCAGTTTCTGCAGTCCCCCTAAACCTCAAATGAAAACTAATTTTCTCTAAGTACCTTGAGGGAACCTGCTACCATCCTACCACCCTGAGCCTTACACAATCCCACAATTAATTAAACTCTTCAGATCCTCTTTGTCCTGATCCCAACGAAAACAAAGCTGGCAAAACTCTGTCAAACAGCTACCTCTCAGCAGAGGTCCCTAGTCCTCACCGCAGCCCAGCAGACCCTGCTGGCTGCACCAGTAGACTAAGCATGTCAGTCCTGCTTGTTTTTAACCACAACCACCATCCTAAGACTAATCCTACCTTAAATTATCACCTGAAGACTCCTAGCAGTTAAAAAAAGAAAATGTAAACTGTTCAACTCTTGCCTCATCTGCCTCTTCCCCTACAGATGTTGTAGGATCCAGCAGCAAACTGAACTGCCCATCCCTGTAATTCTTACCACTCAGCCCCACTCCACGTATACCCCCAGACTTCCTTACCTGTCCTGCAGCAACCCTCATGGGGCCAAAGTTCAGCTTAAAGCATTTGGTCCTATCAGCTCTCCCTTCATACCAGTCTTCTGGCCTTGTGCAATCCAGGAATGTTTCTCCTCGTTCAGTATTTCCATACCTAAAATTTAACTGGATCTCTTCTCACAAACACTGTGTAAAAGTTGTCCAATATCTCCTCCTTTCCTCCACAGCTGGCTGTCAGCCTCTGCACCTACAGCTCCAAGAGCCAGGCTTCAATTGGCAATAAACCGAGGTGTTCGTTTCATCATCTAGTATTAAAGTATATCCCAGTGATCTCTTGTAGCAATAAACTGAATTCTCCTGCCCCTGTGATCGCTAGCAATAACCTGAATGTTAATCCTAGTTTTAATTTTCTCTACCCTAAGGCCAAGCAGAAGAAGTTGGTCTATATGGAGCAAAGGGCTGAGCGTAGCTTTGAGCGTGGTATGCCTTATTGACTTGGGCCCATCGTACTATTAGCGTTTGGGTCCAGAGGGTTACCTTTGCTGATGGGTGCTATAAGACGTGCATGGTATTACAGTCTCAGATGGGTGGGGGCCATATGGCTATGGGTAGGCCTGTGGTCAGGATTACGAAGGGCAGAGACCAAAGAGCTAAATTCACTACTCTGTCTTGCAAGCTCTTCTGATCCAGGATGATATACTGTCACCTGGTTATGGCTATGCTTAGAATACAGAAAAGATTTTCAGCTTTTTAATACAGACTCTTTCTCTTCCTTCTCTACAAAAATATCAAATAAATGTCACTCAGTTTTTGACTTATTGGAGAATTCCTTTGAGAAAGCCCCAGCTCATATCCATCATGGCGAGGTGACTGCCTGGTGCTGTCTGACTGCACTGCTGTAAAGCAGTACTGCTCTGCTTCAGGAGGCTCCTACGGAGGTTCACGGTCAGTCCTGCACCAACATTCCCTGCTCCTCCCCAGCCCCACTAAAGATAAAGTAGGCGTTATAACCAAAGTCCGAGGGCCTGAACAGGCACCTTTATAGCTTGCTTGAGTCTCATCTGCCACATTAATTACCTTCCTGGCAGGGGGCTGGGTACTTTTAGAAGCATAGAGATGGGAAAATGCAAAGGCAATCTTTCTCCTTCGGGGCTGTGCAGGAATTCCCCAGCCAGGACATCCCACACTGAGAGCAGCCTCCCCACAGGTCAGTGAAGCATTCACTATTTTAACTGCTGTATTGAACACTTTTGCAATGAAAAACTGAAACTTTTGGTTCTGAAGAAGCTGCATTTTTCTGGCATGTTTCTAGAAAAGTAGATTCTTAGTTTGCTGCCAGGTAGGAACGAAGAGCTGAGTTTTTAAGAGCACCGAGTGGAATATTAGCAAGTGTAAATGCTTCCAAAAAATGAAAGAGGACTATATTTCTGCTTCTGATTCACTGTTCTGTGCCAAATAACACTTTCTCAGTCACCTTTTCTTCCTCAAAGAGAACAGGTTGCGACAGATTGAAGCCTTCTCCCCTGCTATGTCAAGAGCCTTTATGTGGCAATTACAACATAATTTTTGTTTTACGATCAGCTGAAGTCAGTTCAAAACAGCACGTCACCTCACACATGAAATAGCATCGCTTTATGTGATGGGGACTGGAATTTGGCAGGAGCATTTCCTCATTTGCAGTCTGCTTTTTTCTGTCTCAATGTTTTACACTTGATGCGGAGTAACTTGAGTTTTGAAGTCATTCAGGCTTATCTGGAGGAGTGACTCATCTAGGGCAAGCGGAGTAGCCAGCTCCTGCTTGCTCTGAGGGTAACCGAAATGTTAAGCAGTGGAGGAGGAGAAAAATTACAAATCCATGATGGGAAAGACCTTAGGCCTTCCAGATAAAATGTGTGATATTTATCAGTGGCTCTGTGGGCAGCAAGCTTGGTGCTCAGTGGACGGGCTCTTTTATCTCCTCGCTGTCCGTGGCAATTGCCTTTCTCTCCTGTTGCACCAGATCATGTGCCATTGACAAGTGCGGCCTCAGAAAGTTCACAGAGAAGCCAGCTGGCTGCATCTGAGTCCCCAGACCAGTGGATCCTACCGATGTAATCAACAGCACCACGTTTCCAGCTTTTTTTTCGTACATGTCTAGAACAGCAATTAGCCAAGAGCAGGTCACAATGTTGCAGTGTTCATAGTCATTTTGGCTTTCCCCGAGTACTCACTTTTTCAAATCATCTATTAGACCTTTAGAAAATAATACAGCATTTCCCATTAGTAATCCCTTCCACTTGTGATTTCTTTTTTTGTGGCCAGAGGAGGCAAAGTATGCAGTCGTCGCACAAAAACCTCTCCAGAGCAACCACTACTATAATATTTCATCTGCCAAAACTGCTGCCACCATGAATTCAAGAAACCTGGCCCTAAGCCCATCCACCTTTCCCAATTTCTGAACGGTTCCTAGTTCTTTTCTCTCCTGGTTGCTGACTTTTTCTTTTTAAAATGTTTATCTTTTAAAATCAGATGCACAAAAACATGGTGTCCTAAGCATGACAGGATCCATGTCAAGGATGGCTGCAGGCAGAGGCTGGCTGTAAGCAAGCACTAGCAGCAAGCAGCTCCATGTCACCTTACTCCTAAACCCTGTGCTAAGGGCAATGTGGAACAACTCACTGCAGATGTGAGCCACTCAATCCTCCACCAAATCCAGATCCGAAAGGAAGCATTTGCAGATAATAACTGAAGTTTTGTGAGCAGTGAAGCTAATACCAGCTGATGGCTTACTGGTTGCCATCAGAAAGATCTTGTATAGGTTCTCTGGTGTCTGCAGGGACAGATATCTATTGTCACACAGCCCAAAGAAACTTTGTAGTTTCAAGACCTTTATCTTTTTCTCAAACTTCACAAAGTGGCCAGCAGGTTCAAAAGACAGCCAGACAAACATGCACAAAACGCACACAACCCACTGCACACACTAAACATGACCAAATAATCCTTATTTCTCCAAGAAAAATCATTGCTGTTATCTCAATACCCAAACTAGTCAGGTTGCAAGGACTGGATCCTGTAAGGATTAATAAACCAGCAAGTTAGAGGTAACAATGTTTAACTCCTATACATCTGGGTCAAGATACATCTCACCTAGCTTCAGGTCTTTACAGTACAGATGCTGGCAGCAGAGGTAACTGCCAAAATGGCTGTTGTAGTCAATGGAGAGAAACAGGAACTCCTAAAGTACGAGTAACCCAATTTTGAGAAAGTTATCAAGACCGATCAAATACTTCATACTTGAGATGTGCCAGCTAACAGTAACGGCTGGCTGACCCCCTTCTCCCCTCTCTGGTTCCCCAAGATCTCAGGAAACCCCATTACTGTCTTTTCACGTGCATGCTTCCTTGCCTTCCTCAACAAATCAAACTCTTCTTTCCTCTTTCAGGCCTCAGCCTCTTCACCTAGGACATCAAGTCTTCTCTCCTCCTCCATAAATGTACAAGAACAATCATCTGAAGGAAAAGAAAGAAACCTTTGTCTTTTTTAAAAGGAAACATTTGCCTTATAAGATTTTGTTTGTTTATATTTATTTTATTATACGTTCATACATTTGGCCTGGTGTATAGCTTGCCCTCTGCTTGGACGGGCCTATTAGAAACAGAGAGAAAAATAATATACTAAATGCCCAGAAGCTGAATTGCAAAAGCACAAGATGGGCATTCAGGAGCAAGGGGAGTCTCCGAAATCACTCTGAGTTCATTCTTAAAAAAATATCAGGCTGTCAGACTGAGCATGTCCCTTTGACTTCAGTATTTCTCAAGTTTTAAAAACCTAACCAAAGAGCATTAACATTCTGCTGCTGTATTTTTACAGGATAAATTACAAAAGACAACAGTGAGTGCATCTCGGAAGTGATGGTCTTTCCTTTGGATGCTTGATATTCTATACAGCTAAGTGCTGCCTTAAGACTGATGAACACTTTTGTACGCTTGATTTATGGCCTATTTGGAGGTTAAAAAGTGCATTTAATACTTACATTTCCTTGTTCCCTTTCAATTATTTTTTTGCATATCCAAGCTGCAATCCAGGAAAAATGCAAGTGTTGCGGATACGCTTACCAACCTTTGCATTGTGATTTAGTAACATACATCAGCTGGTACTTACTTGTACATCCTAAAAACCCAGTAAGGGAAGATGTTGAGCACATGTTCTGAAATAAGTGTATGCTTTAAACACGCTATTAAATTGTAGCACTTGCTTTTCTTCATTTTCTAGATTTTTCCATTTCCTTTCCTGGAGTTTTAATTCCTCTGGGGCATATCATAAAGTCCTTACTTATACAAAACTACTTTTCTATTTACTTTGCTAAGGTTGAAAACTACATGAGGCAGTAATATCCTCAAGACAAGTACTTTCTTATCTTTTAGGTCTGCAAAGTTAAATTGTTTTATGATATGGTAACTATTGAATAAAATAATATTAAGGTCACCAGTCCTCTTCTGGCAGGCATTTTCTTAAAAATCCAGGGAGGGCTCCAGATTAGCAGTCACGATGTTTACACAGGTCTCATGCATGATGGCTCACGTGCACTTAATTTTTGTAATGCTTATTTTTAAAAAATACAGTGAAAGCAGTCTAAATGCTGCATGGAGACCACCCTTGTGGTTTCCACACTCTCACCAATTCTGTTCAGACAGTTAAGCACTTTGGAAGTGAAATTCTCCTTTATTACCTTCCTTTTTGGTTTCACACTTCTTCCTTGCAATTTTCTCTTGTGTTTGCCTCAAGGCATATTTATGTCTTTATCTCAGGCTGTTGGGCAATGGGCTGTGGGACTATTCCAGTGTCCAGGCAGTAAGTCAGGAGAGTGCTCAGTGTTTGGTCATCACCATGTCACGCGACATTTCACATCTTTTTTGCGACTGCAATTTCAACAGTCCCTTCAACACTGATGAAATTTATAACATGCCAGGAGGGGTCTCTTAGATTAAGCTGTTTTCTTGTGTATTAAAGAGCTGTCATGGAACATTAACCATGAAACATCAACTAAATGGATTGAGACTTTAACACAAGGTTGATGACCTAGAGCTAGAATTCAGTGCCCTTTCTCCCAGGAGAGCTACTTTATTACTCTGCAAGTAGTTTCAGTTCATTCACTGGGACTACTCGTAAGATGCAGTCACTGTGATTAAGGAGGTCAGAATCTGTCCCTGTTGACAAAAGATTATTTTAACACTTAAGATTTCCTTTGTGAAGCTTTTGCTTTGACTAGAGAGCACTTCATCAGGTGAGTCATCCCCTTTCACTGGGACTAAAGCTCGCACAGCTTGATCCATCAAGATTTATGGGCATGCATGCGTACAGCCCATTAAGCTACACCAGTGAAGTGAAGGACACAGCTTTGGAACAATGAGATATTCACTGTGAGCAAGTCATATTAGACTGGGGCTAGAAACACATTGTGAGCATGTTGGCAAAGGAGGCAATTCCTCTGAAAAGGGATCCAAGACGGACAATGTTCTGTGCAGCCAGGCCTAATGTTCAAGGAGCTGTTTCTGGAAAACAGAAGCCTGAACCAGGCGTCCCATGCAATATAACGGGGGAAGCAGGCCTCCTTGGGGTAGGATTCACAATCCAGAGGGAAAGATTTGTTGTCTAAATGCTGAAAGGACTGGGGCTTTGTATTCCTAACTTATGGATGGCCCTAACCACAAGCCCGTAGTAAGGCACCAAAGTAGCCAGAGTAAGGTAGGGTTTCAAGACACCCTTCTACCATACGCTTCCTCAGGGACATGCATTTCACCCTTCTGGTGAGCAAGCAGCTTAGGCTCTGCATCTTGAGTACGCAAGGCCACAAAGAGTGGGCCAGCCAAATGGGTCATGGCCACCAGACAGAGGAGGTCTTTCCCACCTCCTGCTCCTCCTGCTCCACTACTGCCGTTCCACGCTCCTTCTGTGAGTTGGTTCAATTCTGCAATTTGACAAAAAAAAAAATCCACCTTTCCCTTTTTTTTTCTTTTATTTTCTGATGTAGAGAGCTGAAGGGACTTCTTCAGAAGCTTCCCTAGGTCAGATAGCAGAGGACAACTGGCAGAAGTGCACAGCTAGGAGCGGGTACAGGGGCTGGCAAGCTGGCATTTGCCAGGCTAGGGGTGCCAATGGGACTGGCCCTCCACCATTTAAGTGCACTCAGTGCCAGAGTGGATTTAAATAAGCCGTAGTCTGTTGTGAAACCTCACCTTTCACCCCTCCGTAGATCTGCCTGTGAATCCTCCCAGCTGCTCACAGCTACTTCCCTGCACGGCCTCTCAAGGCCCCCAACTGGGTCAGCTTGAGGCTATTTTGTCCTGAAAAACTAGAAATTGATTTGGGGAAGAAAACCACCACCTTTCTCAGGCAACAATGACAGCATTATTCTGAGTACTAACAATATCAGAATAACCATACAAAATCACATAATTAAATAGAAATAGTTTCATTTCAAATTAAAATTCATAACATCTTTCTGGAAGGTTGCAAAATCAACTGAAACTAAATGCTTATCAATTCTATTTTATTTCTTGTCAAGCCTTCCTTTCATCTCACACTATGAACCACAGAAATGCCGGAGTTTTTCCCTCAGACTCTGATCATTGCATTACCATGACAACAATGTATTTACTGTAGCTATAATAGATGGACTTCAGATGTTAACTGGGTCCCTCGGAAGTCCACAGGGGAGCTTTTGGTCTCCACATACCAGGATAAATGAAAGAATGACTCTCTTTACTGAGGAGCTATCTAACAGGTAACTTTTATTTGCCTTCAATTTCTGCCCGCTCTTTTAGCAAAGCCCGCTGCCTTCCATCAGTTTTAAATCTACTCACTATTTTAATTATATGGAAAAACGGGTCAAACTTTTCTTTAGCAGCCTGCTTTGTTTTTTGCTGACTGAAGCC
>Ga0181612_147780_pt1 | contig 19611 bp, 9 predicted proteins | sample HoacroProtozoa21_FD_119630 | JGI IMG/M metagenome (GOLD analysis project Ga0181612, IMG submission 119630) | Hoatzin crop microbial communities from Cojedes, Venezuel. Combined Assembly of Gp0051906, Gp0051904, Gp0051908 | reverse complement strand
GAAGAACTTCTTCCCTCTGAGGGTGACGGAGCCCTGGAACAGGCTGCCCAGGGAGGTTGTGGAGTCTCCTTCTCTGGAGATATTCAAGACTTGACTGTACAAAGGTCCTCTATAGCCTAGTGTAGGTGATCCTGCTTCAGCAGGAGGGTTGGACTAGATGACCCACAGAGGTCCCTTCCAACGCCTACCATTCTGTGACTCTGTGATTCTGTGATTCTGTGATTCTGTGATTCTGTGAGAATTTAATGTCAGAGGTAAAATGTGTGTATGTTACTCATACTGTCTGGAAATGTTCATATTGCACAATGTTCAAAAATCCATGGCACTTAATTTTCATAGGCTTGTTGTTTTATGGTAAATGTATTCTATGAGTTACACATTTGTAAGGATGCTTATTCACCACAGTGCGCATTTAAATAAGTACTAGTTCATGATAACCTTTAAAACATAAGCATCTTTACTGCATCGACATTTAAGTATAGGATTGAGGTTTATCTCAGCGAGCTCATTAGAAAGAATAGAATGTATGGGAGGATAGTTCTTCAGCCTTATTTCGTTGCAAGTTTTACTTTTAATTACCAGGACAAAACACTAACTAAGAGCACAAACAGTATTACAAGTTAAAATGGAAGGTTCTGAGGCAGATATTGCTTTATTAAAAAGTGTAAGTTTAATGCTAAGAACTCATTCATAATAAAAAGTAATTTCCCAAGTATTATGTGCTATCTCCATTATGGTTAAACATCATAAATTAGCAGTGCGCGTTCCAATTCCAATGTCTTGTGTTCCTCAGTGTTCTTAAAAATCAGTCAAATTGAAAGTCCGCTAGTGCTTCAATGGCAGTAATAGAAGACAGTTTAATTGACAGAAATGTGTTTGAGATAATACTTCTTATCTTCAGGCAACACATTTTATTACCTAAAACTTTATTACTGTGCAAAAAAAAAAAAGAGAAAGAGAAACATATGTTTACTTAGAGTGAATCACACATTTAAAATGATAACAAAATTGATTTCTTCCTGCACTTTTTATTTTTACTGTTATACATCATGACCTATATGCTGAAATGTGAAAACTTAGAAATTTCTGGTACACTTATGTATTTTCCAGGTAAAGAACCATAATGTTCTCAGAAGAATGGTACTTTTGCATTGTTATAGTGTGCATCATTTTCCTAAGATCAAATCTAAAAGGAAACCGGCCCCCATATCATCCACAGCAGTGCTTCTGTCAGATCTTGTAGTTATGTTTGCTGAACAAAGACAGTTCGGAGTTTCAGCAGGAATCCCCAACACAACCGTAAGGAAGCAGCAATGTTGGTTTTCATGTTTAGGTACTGTGTGTGAAGTTGACTTTAAAAATAACAGGGTTACATGATTGATTTTGATGCTGTATAATCAGTGGGGAACAAAATAAAGAATCTGAACCCATTGCCAGAGATTACCTGCAGATTTTTGACATCCGCTTCAGAGGGAACAAAATGATGCCCAGTTTCTGATGCTCCTGGACTGTCAGTTACAACACAGCCTCTAGCACTCCACGTCAGCGCAAAGGAGTATGATAGGGACACAGGATTAGATGGCATGCTAATGATCAGAAAGAATGAAAATAAACAGCACTACAATCTAACAACAGCCCTTTTCACATTAAGACTTACAATCCAGTAGTTCTCCTGAAAAAACACCAGGTGTTATCCACAATCAGAAGAAGTTGAGTCTAAAATAGTCCACTTCCTAAAACTATGAGACTGTTAAAATCTGTTTTGGGGCTATGAACTGAAACTTGAATAAATAAGCTGACATCTCCAGTTCAGGGATGTATTCAGCAGTCTTAGCCTCATTGAAACCAACAGAAGGCATGCCTTTCTTGCCAGACCCTTGAAGGATCTGGATCTAAGTTCTTACAACCATGGTACAGAAGGAACACTGACAGTCACAAAGGTATTAATTGCTTTTGACTCAGGATTGTAATTGTATTACAGTTATTAGAACAATGTATTGCAAGCTTTAACACACAATAATTGAATTACAAACCATTTAATATTGGGTGGGGGGGGAGGAAATAATTACAGGTCATTTTACATGTGCACAGAAAACAGAGAAGTGACCTAGATTGCTTGGTCCATTGGGCAGAAGCAAACAGTACAGACAACAAGAACACAGATCTGTGACAAAGAGTATAAAGCTTCTACACAACTATTGAATCCTATGGTGGGAAACAATAACTCTGGGAGCACAGCACACTGTCATCTGTGTGGAAGCCTTGGTTATGTTACTGTAGTTAAATATTAATGCAATCCATGAATTGATAGAAGGAAATACAGAATAAATATAGAGGGGTAACACTTATTCTGTCGAGATAGTTGCAAACTCCACTAAAATATAATGAACAGTTCTAGAAACCATACAGCAAAAAACACCCCAAAGAAACAAGCAAACAAATAAACAAAGAACAACAAAGAAAGCCCTTAAAAGTAATAGAAAGTTTAAAGAAAAACTAAAGGCGTAATGAAAAGACTGAAAAAGAGTAAGAAATCTAATTCCTATATTTACACTATATTTGCTCCTGTACTGCTTTTAGGCTAGCTCATTCCAGCAGCAGTCTGAAGACTGCTATGCTCCTGAGACACAGTTATATGCATTATTAAGCATGTTGGTAATTTGGGTTGTTTCAGGTTGCTTACAAGTAGTGTCTGCTTCTGTGTGACTGCAGGACAATTCATCTGACCGACATCGACCATGGGACTCTGCTGTGGCTGCTCAAAGACAACATTTTCTTTTTGAGTTTGCCTCCAGGTTCAGTTTCTATGTGGCTCAAATGCACTCTTATTAATTAGCACTAAGAACTATTTATCCATTTGATCTAAAACTCTGTCTCAAGAACCTCTCAAAACACTGTATGTCTAAAGGAAATGGGCTTAATGGCCCCTCAAAGTGCCTGCTTCCATTGGCATAGACAACTAACGCAGGTAAGACACTGAACCTGCAAACAGGATAGTTAGAAGAAATTAACCAAGGATGACCAGTGCAATTACAGTTTGCTTCTGGTCAGTATTCTGTTCTTTACTGTATTTTTAATTTGTATTATTAATTCGTTGTCACTTTTTCTTAAATTGAGAGGTTTAAGTGAAAATAAAAAGATGTCAACATGACTTTACGTTTAAGATCTGAACTATGTTTTTTTTATTTTCCCTTAACATGTTTATGCAAATGTCTGGAAAAAGTCTTCCCATTGCTAATACGTGTTAGTAGACCATTCTTATCCTCAATGTCCTGATTTCGTCCTCTTTGAAGAGATGTACTATTTGTAGACTATTATTACTGGGATGAAAGAATAAAATGGATTGATGGATAAACAAATAAGTAAAAATAAAATGCTAACCTTGCAAAGCAATGTACAAACATCAATTAATTCACTCTGCAGCAGCGTTATACAGCTGTTAAATTTCCATTCTGCAGATGGACGTGCTAAGGAAAAAAGTGGCAAAGTAATTTACTCTGTGCTGGGACATTGATTCAGCCAGAGTTTTGAGGATTGACTCTTTCCTTTGAGTGCTTTCCCAAAAGAGCCAACAGGCTCTGTAAGCTCTGGAATGAGTTTTTGTTACAACAGAAACTAAATGCATGACTTCTTTCTTCTCTCCTATAAAGAAAACCTGGACTGAGACAGAACAGAAATACTCCAGTTTATAAATAAAACTTTCCCTGTCCCTTCTGTCCCTGCAGAAGAGGTGCTTTGTTTCAGGCTCTTCAGCAGCTGAGCTGCAGCAGGTCCCAGCGTGTCCCTTCTGGGTCCCCAAGAAGCCTTTTCTCCTATATCTTCACCTTCCCTACTAAGGTCTCCTTGATCGTGTGCACCTTCTTTCTCCCGGTAGCCCACACTCAAACAGAGACCATGTCTTCCTCCTGTCCCTTATTTTGCTTGAAGAGCTCAGCTTTCCCCCTCAAGGCCAAGAGGCAGCTTTCCTCTCCGCCACTTCACAGCAGCCTTTTAAAAGAGCGGAACATCCAATGCACAATGGGCTGCGAGCAGATGTATAACCCAGACACCATCCATCACGCACAGACACAGAGTGACTCTCTTAATTCTGCTAGCCCAGTCCACCTTGGGAGACAGAGATCAGGGAGATTGTTCCTCAAAAATCCTGGAAGTTTTTCTTTGGTATAAGCTGTGAATGTTTTACTGTTGCTCATAAAAGTACTCTTACATAGGATTTTGTACTGGATTTGTTTTCTGTGTGTGCAGCTTTTAACTGATGGAATCATTCATGGTGACTTTTTGAGTTTACTGAATTAGAACAAATCATCCCTTCCTTCCCAGAAATAAACACTCGGTCTTCCCGAAGCACAGTTGCCTTTTAATTGTGCTGGTGTATCTGGTGGTGTTAAATGTTGCTGCATGGCTGCTTTCCCTTCTTTCTCTTCTGTATTTTTCCTGTTAGAACTTGAACTGGAGTTCCTTCTCAGCTGAATTGTAGCCTCCTGAGGACATAGGGAGAGGCAGCAGGAGTCCAGGATGTAATCGCAGCTGAAGACAGAAGGGGCAAGTAATGCTGGAGGCCCCCAAACTGAGCATCAGCCTGGAAACACCCAGACTAGATCTACAAGTGTTAAAATGGTTAAGGAAGCCAATGAGAATTTATTTTAAGCACATCAATATAATATATAAACGATTATTTATTTTTGTAGAAGAAAGCATTTGAAAGCTTTTTTATTTAAGTCTAAGAATGAAGCCCCCTTGCTCATAACTTTTTGTCAGCAAGCTGTCAAAATGAGTCAGTCAAAATACCTGATTTTCTTACAGATCACTGTTCAAGCTCTCTGCACTAGGCTTGAGCCCAATACTGCACCATCCTCTGCAGCAAGCACTCCACTCCCAGGCTTAGGGCGCTGGGACACAGCTCAGCACGGAGCAGCGCTGGAGCCCAGGCTTTCTGAAACAATTTCCTTCCTGTTTTTTCACCAGATACGTGACCAACTCGAACTGACGTTCAGCTACTAGTAAAATGAAAATGCAGAAATAGTTCAGAAAGAAGACACTTCCAATTGAAGCTGAGATTCTGGGGCGAGAAAAATTTTGGTCTCTTTATAGTATTGGCATATATATATTCACATACCTAGTACATGTATATATTCTCAAAACACTTTATTTTAAGAGGAAACCACTTACAAGATTAGTATTTTTGAGAGGGTTGAGAGATTTTCTGTAATTATGCTATGCTCATCTTATGCATCTGTTCATTACATATCTGTCTGCGTCTCTATAGCTAATCATTTAGAAGTTCATCACAAGAAATATATTAACAAGGCAGTTCCATCACATTGGCAGCCAATCAGAGATGTTGGCAATTCATATTTAGTTCTTTCCCAAATTAAATATTTCTGTTAAAAGGCATTTTATTTCATCATTTTCTATTTCTGTATTTTGATACTAGAGCTCCCCATTTATACAGGTACAAATATTTTGACATAAATGTCTGAAAACGGCCCATTACACTGCTAAATTCCTCTAGATTAAGAAGTAAATGGAGATATCCATATGCCAGGAATTTAGTCGTTAGGTATTCCTCTTGTTTCAAAGAGAGGAGGTGTTCTTCATTAGAGAGTTACTCAGATTTCATAGGGCCCAAATCAGTCATTGGAAGAACGTTTTTCTACACGAACCGTACAGGAAGCCCAAAACTGCTAAACTCTTCAATTATGTCCTTCATTTGTAGTCCTTGAATTAAATGGAATAAATCAGACAAACTCCTTTTTTTTTAGTAGTCTCCTTCAGAATAAATAGTTCAAGATTTTGGTTTTGTTTGCTTTTCTTGCAAAGCCCATACACTATCCATCTTTACAAGTTGAATTCTGCAGCTTTTGACCTAATGAAAAATAGTATTTAAAATAATGTATTATGCACAAATGAGGATTGGGCCCTACATACAAAGGCATAAATTTGCAAGTGAACAAATGCATTTGTGCACAGCTTACTCTTCATGTGCTGTTGTGTTTGAGACCTCAAGGACAGTACCTAATGTTTTCGCTTCAGACCTGACATAAATAAATGAAATGGGGAGAAAATAGCAAAGTGATTTGTCCAATTGTTGAATTACTGCAACAGATGAAAAGTAAATAGCCATGATATTCAGACAAATATCTTCATCTCACACCTGGCAAAGTCACAAAGTCTGAAATGAGCTGCAAAATTACAGGTATTTACCTCTGATTGAGTTAATATGGCCTAAATTCTTAATGGAAAACAGCCTGTCTTTGGAGTCACAAAGTTGTGACAGCTCAGGACAGGAAAGCAAGCTCTTAAATTTGGATTGAAGTGGTTTAAGACAGCTTTGTCCCTATTAGAAAGGTGCCACTCAGCAGGTGCTAGTTACTGCACATCTAGGTGAAGTACAGGAACTGATGATGACTTAAAAGCTACTTGGTTGTGTTAGACCAAGCAAACAGTAAGCGCACTGGAGCACATTTCAACTGATAGGTGCTAACTCAGCTTCTAATAACTTCTCAAGTTATTCCTATTTTATCTGCAAGAGCGTGACTACGCTTTCAGCAACCGGGACACTAAAAATTTGCTCCTGAGTGTATGTTGTTGGATGCTGATCACATTACTGTATTTTCTGTCCCAATACAGCCTCAGATTTAAGCATAAAGAACACATAGGAGGATGTCCTATTTAAAACAGGGTGTTATTTAGAAACAAAGCAGCACAGCCTGAATTATCTGAATTGCTACTGCATCCAAATCGCTGTGATCTTAAACATATCGTGTCCTCTACATCTATTAATCACATTGCAAATTTGCCTGATTGTGCAACTGTCTAACATGTTCAGTGTCGTGGCTCTAAATTCTGTTAATTACAGTTCTGCCAGATGGGTGACAGAAAAGGGAACGAACTCCAAATTGCTGTGAAAAGTTAAAAGAAAGGAAATGCCGCTCTGTTTTTCATGTAGCAAATGTTAAACCAGATCCTGGTCTATGTAAACTGAACAGCTCTATGGCTGGTGTTTGACTGATTCACACTAGCTGAAATATGACCCAGTATTACAGGAACAGATGATTCATGCAGTTTTTATATTAAACATAAAAATTATGTTCTCTAACATAGTTTGATAGGTACTCATTGAGTGCCAAGTTCCCATTGGTGCCTTAGAAGTATACTGCCTAATAATAATTAACAAATCTTCTTGGAAAGCAGTAATTTTCTTATATTTCCCCCTGCAAGATTTTTAACTGTTAATGCAAGTTATATTAACTGTTGCTGTAGACGGCTCTATAATCCTTAGTTTTTGCCTTTTTTTACCCTCAACATGGCAAAGAAATGATCTGAAGAGGCTCCAGTTTCCATCACAGGGGAAGCAAGGACCCCCAGGGAATTTCCCCGGGCTGAGTGCAGCAGGGACTTTCTCAGGCAAAGCAGCCCGCGGTGGTTGTTAAACGAGTTGGAAAATGTGTTGACATTTTAGTCCACAGTATTTTTTGCTGGGATTTTTTGTTCTCTTTTTTTTGTGTTCTGCAATCATGGAAATCAAGGTGATTGCCCTTCAAAGGTAACACACACCACTGCAGAGCACATAAGGATCTAGAAACACAGAGGGGGTTTTTTCACAGCGTTGAGCTCCTCAGGCTGGCACGTACTGTGTCTGAGCCATATAAACTGGGGAATGAAAGTTTCAGACTGCTATTTGCACAGCAGTGAACATGAAGACAAAGCCCTCTGGACCACAGCGGGATACTCTTAAAAACAGGCTTGGGAACTGGGCAGCACCCTAGCTAGCCCTGCAGCATCCGAGAGCACAGTCCTCCTCCCAGGACTCCCCTTTCTGTTAGCGTAGTTCCTGCCAATGTGAGCACTAAAGGAAAGTTTGTGTTCTTTTATATGACAAAAGGCAGTAAAAATGCAGCCCAGGGTCTGAATAATCCTTACACCGAAAGAACCCAGCCAAGTTCTGCTGATACTGATGTTTCACTTTCCCCAAACTAATGATCTAATTCACAACTTCTGAAGAGAAAAAAGCCCAAAACATTTGTGGCTATTTATTTTCATTCTTGTTTTATGCCTGTTAGTGGGAAGTCCTGACAGGCCAAGCTTTCCCTGAAACAATGCAAATGAATGCCTTAACACCATACAGTTACTGGTGCCTTTATCCTTTGTGGGCTTAAAATGCAGCAGAATTGAACATATTTAGTGTCTGCAAGGAGACTTAGATAATGATCTTTCTCTGATGCAGTATTATTGCTGTTTCTGGCAGGCTCTAGAAGTGCAGGCTAATTGCACAATGTCAGATGGTAGGTGTGTTATTGGTTAAAACTGTAAGAGGCACATCAGTAGAGCTTTTTACAATATAATAGGCACGGATTAACCAGCCGTGTAATATGGCAGGAAAAGTTTCACCACTCGCTATTTGCTTTAAGTTCAGGGGGTCTGAATGTAAACTAGGAATAAAATGAAGACTTGTGTTTCTTATTATGAGAGTGAAGGATTAAGAAGTTGCACTGCTCGAAGAGTCTGGCCCCTTCACTTTACTGACCTCCGTGCCACATTTTACCCGCTTTAACACCCATTCCTTGGAAAAATGCAGTTTGTCGTTTAGCTTTTCACAGGCTGGTGATGCCTAGGAATCTTTCAAAACCCATCAGAATCACCAGCAATGTAATCTATCAAATAAAATTAGGGTTTGATCCTGCAAGATGTAACAAATCCACTTGCACAGAACATGGAAGGATGTAGTCCTTGGTTTTTAAAACCCCTATAGCAAAACTGTATCAATGCAGATCGCAGTGGTATCTAGATGACAAGAAAAATTCTTGGATCTCAACTTAACCACTTGAATCGAATCTAGAGATTCCTCTCTCCAGAAACCAAGAGACTGATATTCCAAAAATCCCAAGAAGGCATTTCTCTATTAACACTGAATACATGAGGGAGGTGCTTAGATACTAGATGGCAGTATAAAACCTTAATAAAATTCATTTAAATAATGACATCCCAAATAATCACACAGTACATTATTGATATACTTACTTGGTTAGCAGAGAATTGAATTTCATTTCATTGCCATCCTGTGCATCCGAAGTATTGAAGGTTTCTTTTAGAACAGAACTACAAACTCTCCAGATAATATTCATACGTTAATGAAACCTTCAGATAGACTCCATCTTCTCCCTAAATCTAGTCATTTGCATCAACGCAGCAAAGATAAAGAAACATAGAATGTTATATTAGTATTCAACAAAGATCTTCATTAGAATCAGGAAAACTTTGTTACTGGTAAAACCAGACTCCTTAAATATAAAATGTTTGAACTATTACCTTCTCAAAAGTGGTGTCTACTGCAAACTTACAGCAGTTATTTCTATTTTCTCCCATTTCTCCTCGCATTGCTACCATGAATGAGAGCAGTACAGATAGGAATTTGCCCCAGTAAATCTGATACTGAAATAAGGTTTGCTGATTATTAATAGTCTTATACGCTGTTTTTCATTCAGGCCAATCCATTTTTATTTCACCAAATTGGGAACTGCATCACAAATCCAAGACTGGTTTGTAGAAAACTGAAACTGAGAAATGTATTGAATTCAATAGAAGTTGCTGAAGTTAGATAATAGAACAGAGTATCATGTTAAAGACGTATATTCTGCTTTTTATTTTTCATTCAGGGAAACGTTAGCATTCTCCATTTATGTTCATAAGTCTTTTTCATGGCAATGTCCATAGTTCATGGACTAATTCTGAAAGCATTGTTACATTTATCTAATCCAACCTCCTACATAACACAGGTCAGGGCATTTCATTAAGTGTTTCTTGCACCTAGAAAGATACTTTTATAGCAGCTATCATAGCAATGGTAAGCTGCCAACACCTTTCTAACAATTCATGCTCTGTTACAGTGAACTCTCATTGCCCCAGCCCAAAGTGCTACACACTGCCATTTACTCTCAGCAGTTTGTGGTTGCACTTTCACTCTCCCAGATTGCTGGTTCTTTAGATTTATCAACTAAATCCATGTTTAAGGGCAGAAACAGAACCTGTGTGATGCTAAAGTCAGATGAATATAAACAGTAGTAAGACAGGGTATATTAAGTAAGAAATATAAGACAAGCAAGCCGCAGTTGAAGGGCTCTTGAGCATTTTGCTAGGAAAGGTCCTCTAACCTTTGTGCATTGTGCATTGTGCACTTCATTTGGATGTCAAAGCCATCTGGATCCACAGCTCAGCGGAATGAAAAACAGAGCCTACTTGAAAGTTATGTGAAAATAAGCACTACTTACTATTAACATTGTGGCATGGATTTTTTTTTCCCAAATGAAACAAGACTCTTCAAATAATCTCTATTCCACAAGTAGCAGCAATTGCATTTCTGACTCTCTAGTTTTTTTTTTCCCCTTAGGGCTTTGCTTCCCAAATAAGCATGAGCAAACTCATATCTGCTGTAAAGGTTTGATGATACGGCGAGGTCACATAGTCTGCAGACACACCTGCTGTTGCTCCACGGCATGCAGGCAGATGAGAAAGGTCTCATCTAAAAGCTGCTTAGCTTTGTTAGCACACCGAGTCTGTGGCATCAATGGAGCCCATCGGATCCGTATGGCAGCGCCTTCAGACTAAGACTTGCAAACATGTGGTCACCCACAACACACACGGAGCAAGCAACAATCTGTCTGCAAACACCTGTATGCATTTTAGCATAGCAAACAAGGCCCATGCAGACTTCACACAGCCATCGTGCTTCTGCTTCTGCTGAGGCTGGCCTACCGAAAGGAGCACAGAGGCATGACAGGGACCAAGGTGAACAAACACCCCAAAGGGCTCCCAAATAGCTTTCTGCATCTTTGGCTGTGATCTCTACTTACCACGTGAAATATGATTATTTTGCAGTTGTTTTTTATTTTTCCATGTTTTCCAAATCCACCAGTTGTCTTTCATCTTTAAATCCAGGAAACAAACCTTAGATAGGAGTGGACAGTTTTCCATTACACTGCCTACAGCTCTTCACATAGTGGGTACATTATCACAACATCCTGACATCAATGTAACACAAATAATCAAGGACAAAATGTCTTTCATTTCCGAAGACTGCTGTGCTAGATGACTCCAAGTTTTGTCTCTCTTCCCAGATAGGTGGCCATGATAATATATGAGCATCTCAAAAGCATCTATCTATTATCTTCATGAGGAAGAAGTGTATTTTATTTTTCTACACATGAGAAAGGGTCTCAAATGGTAGTAAGTGAATTTCCAAGTTCTTAGATCTGGAAATGTCTCTTAAATCCAAATCAAGCATTTCCATTACTCTCAAATGCAGTAGTTCTCAATAACACCTTTAGTGGGACTGTTGTACTGAAGGAAAATGGATGATTTCAAAGTATTTAGGGTAGTCCCTAAGCAACATTCGTGACCTTAAGAAATATTAGTGATTAAGTGCAAAGCTCCTTGAACGAAGTTGAAATTGTTGATTTCTGTCAGTAAATTTGGACTCTATCACAGGACTTGCTGAATTTCACTTTTAAATGCTTTACAGATACCAACACAATACTGATGTCATCTTTATTTGCCCACATCTGTACCTAAATCCAGAATCATCCAAGTCATCTGCATCAGGGCAATGTCCATATTTTCACCAGTGTGCATACCTCCATGAAGTTTATTCTTTTATTTTACACACATTGTAAAGAGGTGAAACAAAATAATTGCATTTACTTTGCTCAGTTACATGTCATTAAATTTGCCACATCAATGCATTCTCTTTTAGTTTATTAAGGAAAAGGTAATTAATAAAAAGCCCAAATGTTAAAGGCACAACCGGGGCATATTTTTAATTCTTTTATTCACTTTCAGAAAAATAAAGGAACTGGACATTTTCCTCTAGTTCCTTGTCTAGTCAGATATCAGATTTTCCCAACACAAATTACAGTCTGTTTGTATGCAATTTTGGCTTTGCTTTCTGAGCCTGCTGGGTCTGAGTCCGTTGTCTGTGTGAGGTTGAGTAGGACACCCTTCATGCTGTATCTGTTTTTCAGTCTCCAGTGAGGAACAGAAAAGGACCAAACACTTGGTTTTCCAACACTTCCTTCCGACAGGTAGTCTTTGGTTACAATGGCAGAAGTAAGTGATACCCTAAGTGTCTGAACAAAAGTTGTGCTTCTAACACCAGTGCTAAAGTGAGAGCTCTGACTACATGACTTTCTGTAAGTGCAAATTTAATCTAAGACTCAAGGCACAACAAAATCCCAGGGTTAGAAATGGAAGCAAGGCAGAGTCAAATGAGATAGGGCATGAGTTTAACAATAAAGCTCATCAGCCAGCAGAATTACTTCATCCAAGAAATGCTGGCTTTCACTCCCTTTGAAGACTTTAAAATCAAACATTGCTATCTTTCTGAAAGATCTTCTCTAGCTCAACCAGAATTCATTGATTAGGCTTAACACAGGAGTTACTGTGTATACTTTTGTTTTACTCGTGAGGTTGGAGGAGCCAATGGGTTTTTTGCGCCATAAAACATAATTTCAGTACGGTGGTGCCAAAAGCTTGATGCAATACATTAAACGCAGATGTCCTAGAGCAATGGATGTGATATAGGAGTGAAACCTAATCTCAGCCAAAAACTGATTTAACGTTGCATTGGCTTTTAAATACGAGATACCTAAGCCATGGGATCTAGCAATCGGCTCTGCTTGCAACTACCTCTGCCAATGAGGAAACCCTGAGCCTTGAACCTGACCACTCTTTCACCTGCAGCCAACAGGAACGATGACCCTTCTGTACATTCAGCATGGTTTCTGCAATGGTCATCTGTTAAATTGTGTTTTCCAGCACAATTAGGTACTACAAAGGGAGCCTCAGACAGCATTCAGTCACAAGCTGCTAATAGCTGCTGATTCTTCCTTCCACAGAAACACACATTAAAGAGGAGAAGATATTATCAGTCTCATGCTGAGATTTAGAAGTCCTCTGTGTGGATGCCGGAAGAGAGAAATGGGAGGAAGAAAGGCAATAAATAACTAACACAATCTCTTCAATATTAGGGCTATTGAAAGGAAAAAATTTTCCTGGATCAGTCTTTGGAGGGCAAAATGACCATCTGAACCTATGTCCCTTTTGTTGCCACCAAAAAATATTCTTCTGACTGGAGATATGATATTATTTGTTTGAATCTAGACCTTGACCCTAGCTTACTGGAAATCTGTATTTGTTGCAGATTGCCTGCTTTATGCTTTTTTAGAAAGAACAGTATTTTGAAAAAGGTTTGACTCTCCCGATGTCCATGGGACATTTAGCATTTGACTATAATGAAACCAAAATTAGACCAACGCTGAGAAGAATCTCTCTCCCATAAGCCGTAACAACCCCCCCCGCCGTGTGTTTATGTGCTTTTTAAAGCATGTTCAGTGATTATGATGGGGCAGACACTTTTAATATCTAAATCTCCAGAAAATGACAGAACATTTCAGAAGCCTCCCGAGTGGGTAGGAATCCTGAACCCACAGCTATTTCCTATTTAATCCCATTCACTTTCTCCCCAGAACCAGGCCATCCTGAATAGACTATATTTTTAAATAAAATAGCAAATTCAAATAACAAATGCACATACAGTAGTGGGCTCCATATAAAATTTACATTAGAGCTTTTCTGAGAAAAGCTTTAATGCTGTGTTTGAAGTCATTTTATTCTTAGAGAGTGCTGCTTGTTAAAAGTTGTAAATCTGTTTCTATGTTGCCGAGGATGTGTCTAGCTCTCAGTTAAAGGAAATACATAATCTTCCTCATTCCTTTGCTTTTCTTCAGCTTGTGGTACTCTGGGCTGAGCCCTGGAAAGCGCTGTATACTCCCCAGACATCTGTCAGGAAGACGGAACCACCACCAGACCTTCCTCCTTACCTAGGTGGTATTCCACTTTCCTGAAGGAAAGCCATCCCTTCTCTCCTTCTACCCACTTTGCACATTCATAATGAAAGGAATAGAGAAATGGGGCAGACCTATGTCTCCTGTCCTCCCACCTCCATCCACTCACTGACCAGCAGAGTTAAAGCCATGGGAGAAGCTGCTTGCTGTGTGCATGGTGCATTTTCCATGCATGAGGAGAAGACCACTAGGCAGACTGAGACTTTGAGGATCTCAGTCTCTTTCACAGCTTTGTTTTTCCCTAGTCATCAGGACAGTGGGTGTGCCTAAAATGAGCCTGAACTCTAGTTATTTCAAAGACATTTTAGCAGCTAGCTATTGCTCTGGGACTTTGGTGCCTAGCTGCTTCAAAGCCCAAAACCTGTGCCTGAAAATTAGTAGCAACTGGAATCTGCATTATTTGTGAATTTCTAATACAAAAATAGGGAAATAGAGAGCAAAAGCACAAGGGCAAGGTAACTCATTCTTTGTTTGTCAAGCCACCGGAGACGCTGAAGGCCTCCTGCAGTCACATATTTCAGCCTCGGAGAGGTTTTTCTTGTTCTGAACACTGCCAGGCCAGTGCTGAGGCTTTGGGAAGGATAAGACACTGCACAGTTCACAGCTGGAGCCATGACTCTTAAAGGAATCTCTGATTCTGAAAGGTTCATCTTCCCTCCCAGTTGTATTTTGTCTGAGGTATAGACAGGGTAAGGTGGCATTTATCCTGAGCATCTTAGGTTAATGTGACAGATGATGAAAGTCTGATTAGGCTCTTGTGTGAATTCCTAAAAAACAAAGCTTCTTTAAAACATGCCTATCTTGCTCAATGGAACCAAACAACTTTGTTTTCCTCCTTCAGGTCTTTTTTTAAATGTAAATTAATTCAAGGTGATCACTTCCCTTCAGCATCCCCCACTTCACTGAAATTACTCTTAATTTACTTTGATGAAACCTACAATATTAGTCTTAATTAGAAGCCTTGGGGGAATACCTGTGTAGGCTCATGACACAGACACCTTGCACTTTTGTTGGAGCCTCTCTTCTTTGTAATTTGGGACAAGGGAATTTGTCTTTCAGCAAATGATAGCCATGATATTTTCCAGCTTTATCGATCAGTCAAGTAGTCAATGACTTCACAGAGATTTCCTGATAGACCCTGACTTACGCCTAACTAGCTCCTTAAATCAGCATTTGTTGTCAGAGGGAGGAAAAGCAGTCCGAGTTAATTGGTTCGTATGACCAACCTGTCTTACACACACGTTGTGTTTCAACAAGGAAAAATACACGATTAACTGAAAATTGAACAGAACTGGGCACTGAGTGTCATAAAGAATGAAACTGGCCCCAGAATCTTCTTTTTTCTCTCTCTTTGGGGTGTATTGCATGGAAAGTGAGAGGATGGGTGTGCTTGACAGGCTGCCTCTACCGTTGTTTATCACAGGCACGTGACTTCCTACTTGGCAACAGCTACACAGCTGCTGGTTTCTTTCCAGAAACCCAAGTAAAAAAATGTTTTGCATTCAATTTGATGGAGTGAAACATCACAGTTTTCCATGATATTTGGAGAACACAAAACCAAATATGTTTGTTTTTCTCTATTTTATATACATGTATACATATGTATCAATTTCGAAAGCTGTTAAAAGAGACCAAGTTTGTATATGTAGCACAAATATTATTTGTACAACTGAATGATCCTCTATTTTTTGAGAAAATGAAAATCAAATAGTTGTTCATCCCACCTCTGCTCTTCAGTGAGCTAAAAAATGCAATAGGCTGCTCTCCCTAACTCCAGTAAACTATAGAATGTTTAAATTGATCCTTCTACTCCTCTCCCACTATAGCAAACACTCACAAAGCCAAGAATATCAAACTCCAGATGTCTGAGATGTTGGCTGTCATGCCCTGCTCCTGAACCATTGCCATCAGCTGTAGCAAATGGCTGTTACTGAGAGTGGTTGTTGACCTAAACATTTTCTGACAGCAGCTTCACTCTGTCCCTATGATTGGCATTTCCCAGAAAGCTGATGTGTCTGATGGACTGTATCACTTTTGGTACTTCATGCTTCAGATTCAGTAGCTGGTAAAATGAGTTCAGCCCTCACTGTGCGTAATGCAGTAAATGCTGCATCAGCTTTAGCATGCTCTGCATTTAATTTATAAGGAGAAGAGATACATTTTGTATTCATAGATTGTTGTTTTACTAGATGATGTGTTTCATTCAGCAGATGATACATGTCATTTATTATATCACGCTGTTTCAGATGTTGATACACGGTTCAAAGGAAGATGTACTTGATTTAGCAACATTTTCTAATGCCTTTTGATGTGCTTTTCATGCAGTAACATGTCCATTTATTCCTCCTACTGTGTAGGTTTCTCAGGTGGGTTTTTTTGGTTTGGGCTGTTGTATTTTTTTCTTAAATGTGTGATTTATGGATGTTGCTCTTCATCTAGACTACAGTTGAAGCTTCCATCCCAACCTCACTCCATTTTGCTTATTTATATGTCAAAAATGCACGTAAACTATTGCCACATGTAAACCTCTATGTACAAAGCAAAATTGATAGAGACATGGACTAAGCATTACAAAATGTTTATAACAGTGGGACTCTTAGGACTCTGCTCAAAACATACTGAATTCAAAACACTCTCCACGCCCTCACTACTTTTCTTGTTGTGATTTATGACTTTCTAATTTTCTTCATGTGAATATCAGTAGAAAAACATTTGCGCTAAGTTTTTTGGACTTGAGTAACTCCATATATACTCACAAAGACCTCACAGTCCTGAGATGCACATTTAGGAAATGTCTTGATTTCCATTTGTGCTGGAGTGACATATTCTGAATTTCCAAGCTGACAACTGTTCTACCACTCATAAACAAATGCTGCTGGACAAAAGCATTTTTTTTCTTCTTGTAAAAAATGGGCCATGTTCCTCAAAATGTAGCATTATGCATTTGGTAGCAGGCAATGGATAAATATTTTCTCTGAAGAAAGATGAAGCATCGGATTAAGCTTCAACTTCACATTGCAGCTAGAGGTTGAAATGAGATTCAGGCAACCTCAGTTCTACCCTTTGTCATTCTGGAGCAGATGCTCTGAGATAGAGGTGTTTTACTTGAATCACGAGGTTTATCAACCTAACTATTTTCCAGCACTTTTAACTTCACATAACACTTCACAGACAATATTTAGTCCTTAAAAGAACTTCCTTAAAACCTACAAATGTCAGTGTGCCACACAATCGTTAAAGACCGCATGACATTCTCAAGAGTAGTAGAGATTTAGTCCAAAAATAAGAACAAAGTTTTGTCTCACCTTTGTGTGCTTCAGTTCCACACTCCAATCCTCCAAATAATTGCTGCAGTTCAGAATATTCTCTAATGTTTTTGCTGTGAATGATTTTGCTAGCGTATTCAGGGCACTTAAACTACATTTCTCCTCTAAACTGCTCTCTGGAGAAGGCTTTCTCACCCCAGTAAGTATAAAAAGATACAAAGTATACAAATCTCCTAACTTAGGTACCTACACTGTAAATACTCTCAGAGGGACTGTTGCTACAGAATATAGCATAAAGACATGTAGCAATACCTAGAAGAATTATTAAAGTGTTGTCACACACAGGCAGCTACTTATCATTTTTCTGTCACTGAGCACCTTCACAGCATTAAAAATATTTTAAGTGCTCAAACTACATGCAAAGTAAATCCATTTTTAACCAAGCCAGGTAAAGTATAAACAGTAAAATGTTTGGCTTGTTTTTTCCTTTTCTTATTTTCCCCTCACTAGAAAATAATCATTTGTGAGGCTGTGAAATGTTGGAACAATAAGAGCAATTTCATAAAATGTTTTAACAGTTTGAAAAATGTTCTGCTTGGAGGATGAGGAGTATATATATAATAATATGGGGCTGTTATTTTTTTCTTTTTCACACTGCGTTTCTGGCTCACAAAATGCCTTAGTTCAATGAATTTATTAAAAGAAAATTGTGTGTCGGTGTTTCTGATCCAGTGATTGGCTGAACTTATCTCTGGAGAATTGTGGGAGAGAAGAAATTCTCATGCTTTGTTTTTGCAATGCCATCTCTGGAGGTAGACCCAGAATATTGATATCAAGGGACTCACCTAAAGCTTATCGAAATCAATAGGAAGACTGACCACGGTGATAATGATGCTTGCTACTAGCCACAATTTTGGAAAATTCTTAAGCCACAGCTTTATACTGCAATGGGATTTGAGTAAATGTTTAAGCGATTTGCTGCACTGAGATTACATCCTGCAACTGGGGCTTGTATACCTGCATTTATCAAGCATGGTGTGTGTATATGCTTGCAGGTGTGCGCACGTGTGCCCAAATGAGCAATACATGTAGAGCTGCTATGCCTTTATTACCCAGAGCAGACATCCGAAAATTCATCACTCAGAGAACTGCAAAAACTCACTGTTTTCTCCAGCTGCATCCTCGCCTTTTTTTCAAGGAGACAGTTATGTTGTTACATTTGCCAGGCTGTCACTGGCTATTTCTCTAGTGTGGGGAGATCCTGACACCAGCCATCAATATATCACATCTAAGTTATGTTGTGCCAAATACATTTATTCAAGCTGTATAGTCCTGTGTTCTGTATAAGATCCTTTAGAAGAGAGTAGGGTTTGTAGCAGATTTACATCATGAAGTAAACTGAATTACAAAAATCAAATTATTTTTATGCCTAACTTGCTAATTCTAAAGCTTGTTTGTGTTTGCTTCAGACCCTGAAGTTTCATGGAGGTACGAACTTATACCTGTTACCCAAGTGGGACATCTAAAAATCCCCTATCCATAAGAGTTAATTTGTGCTCAAAAGTTTTTGCTATGCCATAGCACCATGTACAGCACAGGCAGTGGAAGCAGGGACAGGTATCCTGGGAAGTATATAGAGACCGCTGCCCAGTTGTGTAGGGGTGGGGTCAGAAAGGACAAGGTGCATCTAGAGCTGAACTTGACAAGGGATGCTAAGAATAACAAGCAGGGCTTCTACAGGTATGTCAGAAGAAAAAGAAGGTCAAAGAAAGCATACTGTGCCCTGGTGAGCAAGACTGGCAAACTGGTAACTGGGGTGAGGAGAAGGCTGAGGTACTCAACAAATACTTGTCTCAGTCTCCACTGGCAACCTCTCTTCCCACCTCTCTTGAGTGGATGGACCTCAAGACGGGGACTGGGGGAGCAAATCCTCCCCCACGGTAAGAGAAGATCAGGTTCATGACCACCTGAGGAACCTGAACATACAGAAGTATAACAGACCTGACAAGATGCCTCCCAGAGTCCTGAGGGAACTGGTTGAGTAGTTGCCAAGCCACTCTCCATGGTGTTTGAAAAGTTGTGGCAGTTGGGTGAAGTCCCTGCTGAATAGAAAAATGGAAACACTGAACCCATTTTTAAAAAGGCTAGAAAGGAGGATCCTTGCAACTACTGACCTGTCAGCTGCTCCTCTGTGCCTGGGAAGATCATGGAACAGGTCCTCCTACAAGCTATGCCAAGGCACGTGGAGGACAGGGAGGTGATTCGAGACAGCGAACATAGCTTCACCAAGGGTAAGTCCTACCTGACCAACCTAGTGGCCTGTGATGCAGTGACTGCATCAGTGCACAAGGGAAGAGTTACAAATGTCATCTATCTGGACTTCTGTGAGGCCTTTGGCACAGCAACCCGCAACATCCTTCTCTCTAAATTGGAGAAATATAGATTTG
>Ga0181612_137837_pt1 | contig 19612 bp, 8 predicted proteins | sample HoacroProtozoa21_FD_119630 | JGI IMG/M metagenome (GOLD analysis project Ga0181612, IMG submission 119630) | Hoatzin crop microbial communities from Cojedes, Venezuel. Combined Assembly of Gp0051906, Gp0051904, Gp0051908 | reverse complement strand
TCTCTTGAAGTCCAAGGTTTTGAGCCTACTTATTGCCCTGCTTCCTCCACGCAGGATCCTGAACTCCACCATTTCATGGTCACTGCAGCCAAGGCTACCCCCAACCTTCACATCCTCAACCAGTCTCTCTTTGTTCATCAGTACATGGTCCAGCAGCACGCATCTCCTTGTTGGCTCCTCCACCACTTGCATCAGAAAATTATTATCGATGTTCTGCAGCAGTAAAGATTGGGAACCTGTTTGGTTTTGACTTGGTCTTGTAAACCGAAGTGATACTGGCCAAAACCTTTTCCTCTCTTTAGAAATCGGTGAATAACCCCTTTTCCTGACAAGCACATGTCCTGTCCTCCACCTCCATTGTCTATTTAAAAAAAGTCCACTCAACCTCTCTTCTTCTGATGCTTGTGATCTCACTGCCTATTTTGCATGCAGGCTCTATAGATGTGACAGATGTTAAACAACACCCACTGAAATCAGTAGAGTGCCTGTCACAGGGGACGCAGTTGTCCAAGCAACGGATCCTGAGTGCCAGGTGAGATGCCTGCAAACCTCCAGCTGCTGCCCCAGGAGGGCAGGACTCTGCAGTGGATTCATTGTCCTGCTGCAACCCCTACCAGCCTCCAGTGCTGAGGCTGACACTAGCTGCCCGTCTTTAGACTACCGACTCCACCCTCTTTGATCAGTAAGGGGCTTTGGGGGGTGGAATTTAAATAACATTTGCTCTATATGTGTGTCTTCAGCACACCTTTGTTGGAGCACTGCTGAATTTAGTGGAGTTTACGTATCTATGTAGCAGAACAGAATTTGTTTCACTGCATTAAAATTGGTGTACACTGTAAATCCCCAGAATATCTTTGGCACAGCTTATGAAGCTGTACATCTCAGAGAATTGCTTCAGATCTGTGTCATGGCTTCTGACTCAGAAATCCTCATATAATCACAACACTCTATAAATTTCAGATAAAATAATGCATTCTGTTTCTGCAGGGGTTTTTTACCTAAATCACATGTTTGTGAATACAAATTTACAAGTCAGCAACCTCGATGTACCTTTGAAAGTTTGTTGAAACTTTCAATCCTAAGTCTTGTCCAGTGAGAGCTTCATCATTCAGTCTTTTTTACTTACTTTTTTTCTTCTTAATGGCTTCCCTATTCCAGATGCTCTCTGGTGTCCGGTTTTGTATTTCAAAAGAGGACCACAGAGACTGATGATGCAACCAGCCCTGTAGATGTCTATGTTCTTGGCACACTCTAGCTGAGCTTCTGCTGCAGATAGGAGTAGGTGGGAGAACTCACAAAATGGCCTCAAAATCAGACCTGTGGGAAATGGAGATGCCTTCCAAGATGAAAAGAAGAGGTGACACAGTTGTATTCACAGCTCTAAACACTAGCAGGAAAGATGGGTAATGTTCTCTCGGAGACTGTCTATGGAGACATTCAGGAAAGTTCAGAAAGATTAACTAGAGCTATAAAGTTAAGACTCTTAAGGAGAATACAGATATTAAGGGCTGGTATGGTGAGCTGAAAGAGCATGTAGGAAGGCAGGAGACTTGGCTTCTGTTTCTGCCTCTGGCACTGACTTTCTGCATGATCACCATGGTTAGAAGTTGTCGCTCTTCTTCTCTCAGCAAAAACGTTGTAATTTGCCTGCTCTAAAAACATTTTGAGATCCATCTATTATTATTATTAAATTGTTTTTTTATGGATGCTGTTACTCAGAAATGGTTGTGCTTTGGAACTTTATGAGATGCTCTTGTCTGATGTAAGGCAGGAAGGACAGCAAATTAAAGGCCAGCCTGTTCCTGTAGGAGGTGATTAACTCTGGGTTTCTTGCCTGGGTCCGTTTTGTAGATAATAGAAACACTATTGTTCTGTTCATCTTCTCTGAAAGTAGATGCCTTAAAAACATCTCATTAGTCATGTCCTAAACTTGCTTTTGTCTTTCCGTTGACTATAAAGAGCACCTAGAATGACCAGCTTACAGCTGACATTAGACGTTACATGAAATGAATCCCACCTTCTGAGTTAACTGTACCAAGCATGCCAAGACACTGACAGTTCACATAGGACTGAAATTAATCAATTTAACAGGAAAATTTTGCTGCCCTCTCTATAAACTCTCTAATTTTGTCCAAAAGATTCTGCGAGGAGATGTGTAGTTGTCCATATTAATAATTTTATATTTGAACAGTGTTTGCCTTTTGAGCAGTGTTTGCCTTTTGAGATTTGTTTAATTATGTGATCAGCCTAGTCTTCCTTCTGACCCACATATAAATATATTATGTTATCCACTGTGACAGATTTCTACAAGTTTTACTTATCCCTAAATCCAGGTAATGATGGATTATTTAGGCATCAGATGTAACATAGAAAGACTATCAGAAAAAAAGTATTTTTCATTTCTTCTTTAGCTAGATGGGCAAAAAGTATAATGGATCAATAAAAAGTGCTTCATTGTTGTGTCCAAGCTGTATTCGGGCGAGAGGTCCCTACAGTGTTTAAAATGTTTGTGTGTGGCTCTATGACATTGACAATGCTGGGTGTGAGGAGTTACTTCCAAAATCATCAAATTTCCAAGTGCTTGAGAGGGAAAAGGTACCTCTCACAGTGGATTGTGGACAGATAAGTCATCTTATCCTCTATAGCCTTTTTTCCTCCTGCTGTCATAGCATTTGCCTGGGGGTTGTTAGCAATACTTTGGGCTGCAGGTGCAGGACTCATGATGACATGTCTGCAAACATATGTTTCATGCCTGTGTGCCTTTACTCCCTTCTGTTTACACCTCAAAAGTCAACTTTCACTGGAAAGTGAAGGCTCATCCTACATATTTTACCTATTGCTTCTAGTGTGTTTTCTCCTCACTGGAAAGGATTAGAGATGTTGTCAGAGGGAGGTGCTGGTTTCTACCCTGGACAACCAGGAGAACAGTAAAAGCAGACGAACCTCCTCAGAACTGCTAAAAGTTTTTTTATGTTCTGTAGTTCATCAGATTCTGATATTTATGCCACTAGTGTAAATACAGTGCTGTTTTTTCATGCTGTATGAAATGAGGTCATAGAGCTGACTTGTTTTGTCAGTTGTGGTCTCATTTTTCTGTTTATAGATACTGAGATACAATAGTTTTTGAAAAGAGCACTGGCAGTGCATTTGCAGCATATGCTATTGAAAAGGTTGCATTGCAGAGGTTCAGAAGCGTGCAAAGAGCAAAAACAGCAGCCAAGCTCTCCAAAGAGAAAAGGTTAGCTAAAATTGCGAGTTCCTGTCATTGCAACATCTTGCCAACAAGTCACAGATGTACAACACATGAGCAAGTGAAAGAGTGATTATGAGGCTTATAATGGCAGCCCTGAATTAATAATGCATAATGCATTCATCCCAAGGTGCATTTGTGCATCTGTTAAGGTATTTTTACTACTAGTGTAAGAGCTTTTAAAACCATTCGCTGAACTGTTTAGCTCATTTGTAGTGTTTAATTGGTATTTTGTATTTTTGTCCTTATTACTTTCTGACATTAAGCCATGACACAGTGCATGAATATCTCACAGTGACAGTTGTTCCAGCTTCCGTTTGTTATTCATCCCTTTGAGTCCTCTCATCATTTTTGCATATTTCTCAGTGCCCTCTTCTGCTTTTGCAGAGTCCCTGTGACACTAAGTTGGCCCTGGCTAGGCACAGTAGCGTGTCTGAGTCTGGGCTTGTTTCCCTAGAGACTCATATAAGCCAGAACAAGGCCTAATGCCCTTTGCTGAGAAATAAAGTAATTTCCGTTCATTGCTTTTCTTCCTCCTGTCACACAAGAAGCATTCTGCTCCAGTTTGTCTTTGATCTCTCTGACACTCAAGTAACACCCAGACAGGGCCTCACTGAGCTTATTTCTTCCCTTACCTATTTTTTACAAAATATAACCTGAGCTTATTCTTGATCTACAGCAACCGGAGTGAGAAGACATTCTGTCCCAGTGATCTGTTTCCACCCTCAACTATTTAGGTGCTGTTCATGCTGATTTGAATGATAGCTGAAGCTAGTCTTTTGCCATCTGAATTCTAATTGCTCTTCCAACCCAACACATCTCCCTGCTGTATTTACAGAGAGCACCAAGCCCTACCTGCTGCTTTGGCCTTGAGGCCTGAAACTTATCTCACTTTCAAAATAAGTCTTTTTCTTTGTGTTTCTTTTTTTTTATTTAACACTATAATCCTAAATTGCCAGACGCCCTTTATAGCCATCTATACCAATGACACACAAGAATAAAGAGGACGGGAAAAACTGACTTATTAGAGTGACACCTGCATGGCTCCAGTGTGAGGTACTCTATATAGCGTGGAAGTTAGTGGAGATCCTGTCAGCGTGATTAAGTCATTTGTAAGTGGAGAGAAAAGTAAAGCTGTATACTTCTCCATTTATCATCTCCCTGAGCTGTTGCCTCCCACAGCAATGATATCACCAGCACAAAGTCCTTCAGACAGATCTTTATCCTGACCAGAATGATGCTCTCTGAGCTTGTTGCTAACCCTTTGTTTCAGTCTTCTCTGAGATACAGTGCTTTTTTTTCCCAGTCAAAGTAGATTGTTCACTGTTTCACACCTCTCAGCTTTATGAATTATTTCCTTTAAAAATAACTCCAGCAGACATGTCAGCCATGATTTATTCTGTATGATATTATAATAAATTACCTTTATGAGCTGATACTTTGGCAGACATTTCACGGCTTCCAGGCCCGAGTATCTCTGCGTTCACCTCAGTGCAAAGTCGGCATCACTGAATTCACTACTGATAAGCACACAGGTAAAACCAGCACCTCTGAAAACAGAACAAGATCTTAAACTATCTTTTCGAAAGGTGACAAGTGATTTGGGGAATAAAATTTGAGGATACATGAAAAGCAACTTAAAGAAGTCATGGTATGACAAAGGACAAAAAGCCAAGTGTGGATATATTTGGTGGACTAAAGAAATATTAGCCTGTCCATCATTTACGTTATCCAGCAAAGGGTATGGTCCTGCATTAGACAGTGGAGAACACAACTGCAACATCCCACTGCTGTTCCTGGACGTTAACATCACAGAGCTCCCACCTCTGCTCCTTTTTCATCAGTGAAACTCCTGCTGACTTTGACAAGAGCAGGTTTGTACTTTGGCAACAGCTACTTTGAACTGTTTGAGTACAATTTACCATTTTTTATTGCACTGTGTTGGAGGGCAAATAAGTATTTAGAGATCTAGATAAAGCAACACACTTACTTACCAGCATAATAAAAATGAATGGTTGATTGATTGACTGGTAAATTATTTAGTACTTAGTAGCCAGAGGAGATGTGGAGAGTTGTGCAGTCTGGAGGAGATCAGTTTAAATGTTAAACACACAGGAGAGAAGGATTAGGTACAGTAGTGGTATATAGGAGCAAAGGGACTGTGGTAAACAAGAACAGAGAGCAGAAGAAAAGGTGGATGAATGTCTTGAGACAAGCCAGGGGCACAAATACACATTTAAAAATCACAGTTAAACAAAATGTTTTCAAGAGGCTTTGAAATACGTGATGTATGAAGAAGTCACAGGGCTAAGACAGAACTTGCTGTTCATGTTGGTATCTGGGAATCTCAAAGCAAAGAATACTTACTGAGCTGGTGGCATGGGCAGATGCAGCTCCGGCAGCCCCTACAGAGAGTGACTTCAAGTTTATTGAGTGATGAGGTGAGGTCTTTGTGTTGGGTGCTGTGTGGGCTGTGACTTTCTCATGAATGACAGAAGACTCCCTTGGCCTTCCTCATAAGTTTATTCCTCACTGGAAGCTCTTAGCTACCAGAGTGAATAATAAGATTACACATCTGAGACAGCCTGAGACCTGTCTGAGGCCATAACATGTTATTTCTGCTGTATAGAGTGGGGGGATGCAGAAGGACTAGGGGTCTGATTCAGTAAAGTTATCTCTACCTTTAGAAACCTGCATTTTGCATTAATAAGTTACTAGGCAAAACACAGAAATAAGGATCAAATTGTTCCTTAAACATCTTTAAAGATATAGTGATTAATATCTGTCTTCTTTTTACTCTTTATCACTGTTTAAATGATGCTTTCAAGTCCCAAGGTAAAGAATACATTTTTAAAGACACTGCACATGTTTGCCCCTCCTCATTATATTTTTATACAATATACAGTAATCTTATATGCTCAAAAACTGTCCTATTAAAATGCAGTGGATAACCTGAATTACCTCTGTGTGAACCCTGATCCTTATTATCTTGCAATTTCAGTTGCTCCAGTGTACTCCTCCTATCATCTCCGCAACCAACAGCAGTTTCCTATGAGACCTGCTCAGCTGCTTCTCTCTGTGTAGTCCTTTATTCCGGCAGAAAATGGGTCTGTCCCCTACCATTTGCACCAACAGCGTGGAGCTGCCGTCTTCATGCTGCCTGCGCTGTGACTGAGGGAGAAGTGTGGTCCCCTGGCTCCAGTCACCGGGTTAAGAGTGCTCTCCCACAGCTGGGAAGGTGAGAACATGGCAGAGAGTTCTCTGAGGTGCTGGCAAAGCACCTTGCTAATTTTACACCACCGGCATCTCCCCCATAACGCTAGAAGATTGTTTCAGGAGAAAAAAACATTGCCAAAGAGCTTTTGCAGTAAAAGACAGGCAGAATCTTATCCATCCATCAAGTCGGTTTGGAGGGGTTATTTCTCAGTAAACTAACGTTCTCACTCTGTGTGAATGCATCTGTGCTTGAATAGTTTTACCCCTATTTTCTGCCACCCTTATACCCCTTATCTGCCTGAATCTTTGCTCTGGGACATTTCTAAAAAACCTTTTTCATCTTTTCTTCCTGGAATATTTAAGCTGTTGTCCATTAACCTGCTAGGTGCCATCATTTATCATGAGGAGTAGCTTTCCTCCTGTATCTCTTGATCAAAAGAACAAAAAGTAGATGGAATGAAAAGAGTGGATGCCCATAGCAACAGGGGAAGTCAAGTTAATTCCATTGTTTCAAAACACAGGAAAACAGATGTGCCAAGTGCCAGTAAGACTGTTATTTTGATGGGTGCTGGTGGAGCACAACATACTGATGTTAATAGGTGGAAACAAATCTGGTCTTGCAAAGCTCATTTTGCTTTAAGCAGGAGCTGAGGAATTGGTCCCCTTCTCTGCATGCAGCTTTCATGAGTCTGGAATTGGCACAGCCTCAAACTTCACTTCTAGTCCCAAAACAAGATTTTGAAAGCAACATAGCCTTTTGGTTTTTCATCGTCAAGGAGACTGGGCCATTTCAAGACCCATTCCATAATAAATTACTACTAACTGCCAGCTGTTAACAAACTCTACATTGTCTCCCTTCTGTATAAACAGCTGTGTTACAAGGACGAAAGAAAAAGGGAGAGAGGAAAGTGCTTGTTGCAGCCCCATGGTGCCAGTGAACTTTCTGTGCTCTGATTTGTGAAGAATCCAGTGACTGTGTTTTAATGGAACATGAAAGTATTGGAATGAGAAAGTGAGCAGCATTAGATGACCCCCAATACTATGATATGATTTCTTGCTGCATTGCAGAGCTTGGATCCTGAGCTATACAGAAAAAATTCCCTGCATCCCCCAAAGTACATACAGACTATGGCAGAGTGCACTGTGCACTGCTAGTTGGAATAACTCATTTGTGCTTTTAGAACTCAGTGTTTACAAGTTTGATAACAAAGCCACTGGGAACAGTATCAATACAATCAATATATTCAATACTTCTACTGAAACTTCACAGCAATAATCCATCAACATACTAGAGAAAAGGTTAGCTAAGTCACCTGTATACTTCAGTAACTGAGAATTGCTCGGCTCCAATGCAACACTTGATTGCCAGGTCAATTTGGTAAGAGTCGTTGTGACAAAATACATTTACATATGTGCATCAGTGAACATACTTAATGATGTTGGATAGTGCAGTAATTAGAAGTTGTGCAAAATGTTTTGCTAGAAACTACAATGAGGTGGGCCAGGCATAAAGCATGAAAAAATTCAAGTACTGAAATTAGGCTTAAAAAAAAGGGCTTGAAAACACAAACCTCTTTTGTGCCACTAGAAATGTACTCTGCTGGCAAATCCAGACACAAAGCAAAGCATTCTGAGGCACCATCAAGGGTTTGTTAAAATATGGCTGGACACTGAAGCAAAGCCAATTTACACAGTACCAGTTGGCAAGCACAGAGGTGTTTATTCTGCTTGATAAGCATCTCCTTAGTAACTCTATGAGTTAAACTCAATAAATTGGGTTGATGAGCAGCATGTGGGGGAAAAACTTGAGTGCAATAATAGTACAACATGGAGAATTTTAACCAAATGTTAGGAACAGTAAATTGAAATCAAGGCTGCAGAGGCTGCTTTTTGAAAGGGGATTCAGGGTAAATACACAAAAGGTGAATAATGAGAAGTATGCAAGGGAAGATAATGGGGCAAATTAGCCTGCAGCTCACATCCATGCTTATTTCCCCTTGCTTGCTCAAGTTAGACTCTGAATCGATTTTCCCTGTTCGACAGTCCTTTATTTGAATTGCTGTTGACTGAGCGCCAGTGATAGTGAGTGGTATGTAGGAGAAAATGAGGTCTTTGTTCAGGTGGGGTACATCTGATCCATAGGCAAGCTAAAGTTTTAATTGTAGCTTAAAGGACGACTTTACATCCCAAGGCTAGTTTGGTTCCTCTCCCCTAACAACTACTGCATTTGATGCCATTTACCAATGACAGACAAGGGGCAGGTAAGAGAAAGATTAATCAGTGGAAATCCCCATTCCTGAGTTGAAGTTGCATAGAAATCCCTAACACTACCAGGTAGGCTTTCATTGTTGATCACAAATTTACAAAAATCTTCATTCTTGTTATGTATTTCCCCTTTCCCAACCCTTTACTTCTAGACTAGCCTCTCTGGGGAAATTTCAGATGAGGTAACACTGCCTGAAATGATCAGCAACAGTAATAGCACAAAGAATGGAATTTTAAATACTAGCCATATATTTAATAATCTCCATTGCTGTCTAAGCGAACCAAGCATATTTAAAATCAAATGCAGAAGGCCTAATGCATAAGATGAATAGCTTGTGAGGTCACAGAGAACAGTTATGATTATCTAGTCTGACCTTTTGAATAACTCATATGATGCAGTTTCACCTAATCATCCCTACACCAAATCCATAACTTTTGAATATACTATGACAGATATTTCAGAAACACATCCAGAACAGATTTAAAGAACTGAAGTGACAAAAAATCAATTGTATCATTAGTAAGCTGTTCCTGTGGTCAATTGCTAAACCTGATTTGCAAAACATTTTGACAGAAGCATTCCCCCAAACAAAGTGCTCTCTGATGAAATCAAAGTGCTTCATAAAACACTGTAGAGTGATTTGGTTTTGCTTCAGTTAAGAGACATATAAACACATATAAAGTCTTCATGTTTTGAAATGGCTTCATTAGTAATTCTGATTTTATATTGTACTATATCAAAGTGAAATAAAAACATTCCAACTTCCTGAATTTTTCTTTACTAAGAAGTTTGAGGTTTTCGGATTCATTCCATCAAAATACAGGTATACGTTAAAAAGACATATTTTGTATTCTTAGTTGTTCCAGCCATTTTATTAATTACCCTCAAAATTAAATTACCTTAAAATCCAGGCTGAACTTGAGCTGAATTGACCTCAGCTCTAGACAGAAGATCTGATTTTCTGTATAGTAACATTCCTGATGACCAGCTATTACAATTTTCTTTATTTCTCTTTTGTGGACTAGTCCATTTTCTAACTTACTCCTGGAAAAAAGTGTACATTTAGGTTCCCTAGACTCTCACCATAAAGTGCTTTTTCTACACTTTTAATCTTACTGTGGTTTTTTTTATCTCTTTCTGATTTTCTGCTTCCCTATTAAACACGTGACTACATTATTACAACAACCACTGAAATATTGGCATTTTTTACTTTCATTGTGTAGTGACTGCCATTAACTTCTAATTAGTCTCTTAGCCCTCTTCAGTAATGTATTAAGATTTACATGATTAAACATAAGGAGCATTGCATCTCATCCTAACGATGTCTAAAATACAGTGATGACTCATGCCCTTAAAGTGCTGACTTCTTTTCATTGACTACCCGTGGAGTCTTGATGACAGCTCAAAAGTAGACATCAGCACTGTATATATTGAAAGGTAGGCAGGTTTAATACATCTGCAAGAAACCAAGAGTCTGAATCAGTTATTGGCTTGGAGACAGACAGTTTCTAAATCTTTTTTGTATTATACTCACAACAGTTTTCCTGCATTTGTATAAATGAAAAACATATTCCAAGGTGAAAATGATGACTCATCTACCCATGAGTGTTTCTACCATTGATTTAAATTTTTTTTCCTATGTCCAGCACTGACTGTTGATAGTCATTCAGGCTAAACAGAGGTTAAATGCTGAAATTAGTATGAGAACTATATTTTAAAATCAAGTCCTACCAAAAGAAGTGAGTCACAAAATTTGTGATTTGTTCTCATAGAATCATAGAAAGGTTTGGGTTGGAAAGGACCTGTAAAGTTCATCTAGTCCAAATCCCTGAAATGAGCAGGAACATCTTCAGCTAGACCAGATTGCTCAGAGCCCCATCCAGCCTGACCCTGAACACTTCCAATGATGGGGCATCCACAACTTCTCTGGCCACATGTTCCAGGGTCTCACCACCCTCATTGTAAAAAATTTCTTCCTTACATCCAATTTCAATCTACACTCTTTCAGGTTAAAACCATTGCCTCTTGTTCTGCCACTACAGGCCTCAGTAAAAATCAACTGCACCACTGCAACTCTTGTGATGTGACCCTTCAGCAAATAAATTACTCAAACTTCTCAACTATGTCATCATCCTACGGAAGTCTCTGACTAAAGCACTTCAGCAAGTATTTACCTTCTCACCTTTTGTGTCTCACTGTGAAGTCTGGCAACTGGGTCTGTTTCTCAACATGTAAGTGCCTAAAGCAACAGGACATATATCTAGGGCCTCTAAAATTATTGGGATGAATAAATAAGTAAACAGTGTTAACCATTAACTGAGAACTCACTTTGCAGTCATAATGATTTTAATTCTCAATAAAGGAATAGTTGAGATCCCAGACTGAGTAACTTCTGTGCAAAGAATTCCTCTGGTTTCAGCAGGACTTCCCCGTACACAGAGGTGTTTGTGCAGGAACTGAGCTGGCATCAAAAGGGTAAAAACCGTACAACTTACACTCATTTGTGCTATACAGTCATCTTGTCTCCATCACATTTAAAGCCTCTTTGTCTTTCATATCACAAGAGAATTATTAGTTTGTTCCATGTAAAAAGGGCTCTATTGTGTAGTAATGATAGGAATACCTTAAAAATATTTTAAATCTTTTAATCATTTAAAGTATGGAAGTTAATTTATATCCTTCCATTTCATTTATTTAAAATAAATTATTTTCAGAGATTTTTATTGTATTAAACATAAGTAAGGAATTAAACCATCAGGTCATTTGCTTTAGTCTATTATGCTCTTCAACATCTAAATCACCCTAAGCCATGGAATAAATGACATCTTGTGAGAATATTTCTTCCTTTCTTGTTTGTATCATTTCTTTTGGTATTTTCTAAGTCTACCATTCTTGTTAGAACAGTATATTATCCTATTTTAGATAGAGAAGTTAATATTTTCCAATTTCTTGTGAGAATATACCTTGATAAAGGAAATTTAAAATGCATTATTTTTGTCTTTAATGAAAGACTGATGTTCATTCAAACTATACGAAGTGAAAATAAATTTATAGCTGAAAGTCCAGAATTTGCTACACTTTAGCAGATATTTCATGGGAAGCACTGTAAGAAGCAGACATTAAGAGCAGGATTTTGAGATACTGTTTGAAGCACCCGACAGTATGAAAGATTATAACAATACCAAAATCTGGCAGGTATACCTCAGGACTTCTAGAAAACCACACCTTGCATGAGATGGAGTTGCGTATGATGTCTTAGGGCATCTCAGATGGCGCTAGTATTTACGTAAGTGCTGGGCCTCTGCTTTAGGAGGAGCTGAGTTGTTCTCTATGGTCCATTGCCCGTGTTAGCTGAAACTTCATTAACTTCGACAAGAGACTAGACACCTCATAGACAAGGAGACATCTAAACTTAAATGACTTGATCTGAAAACTGAATTCTATCCTCAGCTAAAAATGTTTGTCTAGGCTTCAACTGTTGCCAATAAAGTAGCATCTACTTAGGTAACTCATCCAATCAGGACCCCATGACTTGCCTCCTACAGATGCCTCTTTTACTTCTACCTACTTAAGTTTAAGTGTCATATAAGCAGTATGTGGTCACGTCAGCAGAAAAACAACCTTTGACACGAAATACTGTGTCTATCTTAGGGAATTTTCATTACAACTGTGCCAAGTAGATGATCAGCAATACAGACATGCATTAAGATTCCCTCTGCAGCTGTAATTCCACCCTTCGGTGACTTTAAATTGTGATGCTGCTTTTGAATTGAGTAATCGCATTTCAAAGAAGTCCGGTATCTTTTGGTGTGTTCTGAGGGACAGACACAGAGTCGAGTTCTTCAGGGCAGTGTTTGGGTATCTTAACTAAAAGACCATGGTTTCCCTACTCTTATTTTCTGCATTGCCTTTACATGTCCTCATACACGAAACAAAAGATTTGCGAAAAAATACTCTTGACTGTGCCACCTTATTGCTCTTGAAAAGGATTTATTTTTTATTTTTAAATTAACCACTCAGAAAAGTAATAAAACATAAATGTTTTAAATTTTTTATCGATAATAAGGATAATAAGGATTGATTCTTTCAGATCTCTAGCACAGAGCTTTACTGGTCAAATTAACAGTGACTAGAAGCCATAGGGGTTTAACTTTCCCTTTTTGGGATAGGCCCTAGCTAGAAGAAATATCTCGTGTAGGACATCACAGTAGCAAACAACTCAAAGAAGGAGAAATCACTGGAAAATAAGTTAGTCCTTGTTTTTGTGAAATGAAGTAAGCTTGTTTTAATTAACACATAAGTATTATGAGAGGACAGAGCACATGTGGTATTTTGTGGTGTGTGGTCCTGTCACGCACAAAAAAATACTTTTAAGCAAGTGTAAGTTATGCTTCCCAGAGGTTTACAGTTAGGCTAAATTTTATTTTGTTTGGTTTTTTTAATGGCAGAATTAGCAGAAGACTATTATTCTTCTCACAGTTTCCAGCCAAAATTTCAAATCTTTTTGGGCATCTCTTTAAGTGGTTACAATAATTTGTGAGCAAAATAATTTGTGACAAAAACATGGTACTATCCTTTAACTTACAATTGGAAATGACTACACAAATGTTATTTAAAAGTTTCAGATAGAAGGTCCATCTGTGGATGACACCAGTTTGGGACAATGCCTATTTTTGGTTTAAATTATTAAGAAAAGGAAAAAAAAAAGTATTAATAGTTTATGTCAAGAAGTTGTAGGTGCTGATGTGTGTGCTGTTTACTGCAGTTTCAGTCATGGTGTACTCATATGAGATACCTGTCACTCCAGTGTAATTCTTCTGAAGAAAACAGGGTAGGCGGATTACATGTATTTTGAAATTGATATGCGATTTGTCACTCCTGAATCTAAGAAGCCTGAAGCTGGGATTGAAGCATACTGAAATGTACCTAACATACAATATTTCAGCTGTAGAAATATGTCCATAGTCTTTTGCATCTGCTGTATATGAGTCACAGAATTTGTAAGATTTGGTACTAAAGCGTAGCAGTGTGTACTGAATGAATGCTATACAGTCTCATTGCACAGCAAATATCGGAGTATTACCTTCTTTCCAGTTGCTGCATCCTCATTTAAATCCACTGCTGCATACTGGGATTTTACACTCTGTAAGTGTTGCTGTTCTTTTATAGAAACTGTCACATCAGTGTCAGATATTCAGGCTTGGTCTTGCTGCACAACAGGTCAGTCATGTAAATTCTTAAAGTTGATAAATGCTGCAATACAGTTTCCTGGAAAAGAGGGTTCCCTTTCTCCATATTGCTTTTTGAGGAGTTTGCTGAGCCACTATGCTAATGTCACATTGCTGTCTAAATCACTCAAGAAACTTACATGTGATTTCACCATTTGATCTTGGCAGGAAGCATTCATTTGCTATGAGAGTGGAGAATTAAAGAATGGCATGGGGGAAGGGGAGGAAAGTAGTACAACTGCTGTTTGGAGTTTTGGAATATCCAATCATTCGAGCAATACATACTTTAAAACAATCATGCTTCAAAGTTGGTGTTTTTTAAATACTGACTTAATCCTCGCTCCTCTCTAACCAGCTCCTCCTCTTCTCACAGCTGTCTGCTTAAGCCATTTATTATGTGTCATACAAGCTCGTTTTAAAAGCTCTTCCTAAATGGGGAGATGCACAATAATCTTGGTTTGATATTCTTAGTGAACTAAATATTATTTGGCTGCTGGCATGAGACTGCTGACTCCTGACAAAGGTCGTGCTGGGGATGGACAACTTACTGCTTATAAAGGATTGACAAAGGAACATCACTAAGGAATTATACATGCCAGTTTTTTACAGACACAAATTATTGCATATGCAAAAGAGCAAATCTACAATTAAAAGTAACCTTGAGACATATGTAAACCTTGCCCTTATGTTGGTCATAAAATTCATAAATAAAAAGCTCTAAAATTAGTTTTAAAATTAAAAGCTGTCTTGTAATAGCATTTTATTGCTTTAGGGTTATAATAGCATTCCATCAAACTATACCATAGCTGGTTTAGAATGGACTCCTGAACCACAGCCTACTGTAAGTGAATACTAATATTTCTTAAAAATTACGGTGTTTAATAAGAATTGATTTTCCTAGCTCCCCCTTATGCTTTTCATCAGCTCTAGAAAGTTCTTTCTATCTATACACTGAAATTCTCTCTAGAAGAGCTTTCTAGAACTTAATAAAGTTTTTTTAACCTAATGTAGGAGTCTTTTAGAGACTAAGAAATATATTTTAAGATTTAACAAAACGAATTCTCTGAGAACGTATTTTAGTTTTACTTTGAATATGGCTTTAAAAACTGTTACCTGTGGAAGCTTAATGATTCTGTCCTATTGAAGTCCAAAATTCTGCCTCATAAAGATAATGTTAACTTAAAACCAAATACTTTTGTATGAACAAATGGACGTGACAAAAAGCGAAGTAGGTACTGGCTGCAAAAGAAGCAGAAGTACACAATGAAAAATATTCTCATCCCTAAATGGGCTAGAAATGTTATTGTTGATTTCTGTTCTCTAAAACAATTCATTCATTCAAGATAAAGGAAATGCAAGTTAACAGTGAAGACTTCTAGCTCCCTTTTTAAAAATGCATATTGTGTACTGCTGTTGCACACCTTTGATCTGTTGCTGGCTGGTTGTCATATGAAGTCTGTTATTGTTGAATAAGTATCCTACAAGTAAGTATTTTCAGTAGTGCTCTGCCATGGGTGAGTGTATGGCCCAAGGTCTGATTACATTTTAAGAAGCTTCTTCTGTCCATTTCTTTCTGGACGATTGCCTTGGGGAGACGTTGCATTTGTAAACTGGTTGAGTTATTTTGCTGTCCTAACATGTCTCAAAAGATAATATATTTGTGAAATTAAGGCTGGCAAGGAGTGAAAAATTGACTGCAACAGGGTCAACCCTCACACACCCCCCCTGAAAACTTTAACTATCAGATTATAAGTTGTCTGTGTTTTAAATGTGGGCATTCATATCTTTGCTTGGTGAATCTCTAATATTCACTTTATGCTGTCTCAGTAGCAGCCTTCTAAAGTTACTGGCAAAATGAAATTGATTTTGTTGGCAAAAAAAAAAATTCAGTCTACGCAAAAGAATGAATCCTAGGGAACCCACTGACATTTATTTTGACATACTAAAGAAAACTTTTTGAAGCCTGAAGACACATTTTGCTAAAATATGCCAGATCTAAGTTTCTGTTACCTAAGTAAAAGCATCTAAAAGGATAAAAAAATGAAAGTGTGAAAAAGCTGAAAGAGCTTTGAAGAAAAATAACACACTCCTACAAAGGAGTATTTCCTCAGTAGGGAAGCACTGTGTCTGCTTTGTTCAGCTCACCTTTACCCAGTGCTGGGTCATATCATATCACACACATCATACAAGACACCAGACACTAGGATACAGCGGTGAGCACTGACAGGGGCTCTGACTGTGTTCCTCTACTTCCTTGCACGTGAGCACCCCAAGGATGTTTTAAGGCACAATTTACTCTCCAACATTTATTCAGAAAGATAACCTTCCTCCTCATACCCTGCCAAGGTTAGTGTCTGCTCCCTGCACTGTCCCCTCCCACACAGCCAAACACTGCAATCCAACAGCCCCCACCCCTGCTTGCTCACGCTTCGGCTGCATCTGCCCCTGCTGCTGTCCTGGTGCCCGTGGGAAGGGAGACCTGCCTTCTGCCCTCACTGAGTCCTCTCCTTGTCCTGCCCATGAAGTGATGGCAAAAACATCTCTTGCTTCTTTCTGAGCACTGCCTAGGTTTGGGTGAGCCTAAACATAAAGCGGGAAAGGGAAGCTTCCTGACAAGCTGTGGAAGGGATAAGCAGAATCTGGCCCTCAGACTGTGAATCTGACATGTCTTACTAGACCATTTTAATTATTTGGCATGAAAATGCATGCCAGAAAGGAAGTACAGCCTGAGCCTGTGTACAAAATCAGATTCAAGCCTTAATAAACAGCTGCTGCTTCTGTTACTACAAGGGCTTGGTGGATGTTGCTTTTCTAAGAGTCTCTTTGTCATGGTTGGAACCAGAAATAATTCTTGAGATAATCTTGTATATGGATATATGGATACACAATATGTGTGTATATGTATATTTTTATGTATTATATATACATCTTTATACATACATGCATAGTGTATGTATATGTATATAAATATGACACTCTGTCATATGGCCCTCATCCTTGCAAGCTAAAATACTTTGTAAGTACTGGTACTTTCTGTGAAAATCTTCAAGAGATCTTGGCTTGACTTCCCTGCATTAAGAGGCTTTCTTAAATCACAAAACCTGTCTTTCTCATTGTTAACCACAGCACCTCTGCAATGTATATACTTGAAACATTTAATTCCCTGAATACACAATGATATAGCTTCTAAAACAATGACAATAATGTATATCCAGGCAGGTTTTTTAAGTAACTGCTCTATACAAGTTATAGATGCAACTGGGAACATTATAATATCATCTTCAGAAATGGTTTTCCTTTAAAGTATATTACTCAGGGCAAAAGCTAATAAAATAAAAATATGTTGGAGTCCAAATGATGTCCTGCTTGTTTCTATCTGTGGAATAAAAAATAAACTAGTCTCAATCATGTCTAAATCTCCACCCTTCTACTGAGCTAGACATTTATGTCAGGTGCATTACATGTTTATTCCTGGCTCAGCAACATTGCCACCAGTAAACTCAACAGCCAGAGAATAAGAAGGGAGTACAAAGGCATAACATCACAAACGCTGAACTCCAGGTTGTTTGACTCAGTATCTGTGTCTGAGAAACAAAAAAAATACCCAAAAAACACAATAGGACAGCTACGGCTGAGAGAAAAAATATTTAATTTGGCATTTTGTTGAAGTGGATGCTCATAAATGACAGTTTTGTATTTACAATTCATTGACCTATCTGGCAGTGTGATTCACCAAATATACAGGACCACATTTTGCTCTTCCTTTTTCCACTGAAAATCTCTAGTGAAATCAATTAATTTCCATGATATTACTCTAAATTTAGGACCTGAAGTTAGATGACCTCAATGGACAGTGGATCAGACTCAGTTAACAATGAAGCAGAGCAAAATTGAAGATTACTAGGAAGCTATTTCGGTTACCATGTTCTTTGAATTGTCCATCTTACTGGATGTTTTTCAGCCATGGGAGTGGGTTTTGCAAGATCATTTCCCATCCAATTTTGTTTCAGTCAGCCATTTTAGCTTATGCTATGAGAACTGGGAAAGGAGATTCATACACCTTTAAAGGATTTGTGAACCCATTGTAGAAAATCAAATCACTCAGAATTCCTCTTATTGCAAAGATTTCTTCATCTAGTGCAGAAAAAAAATACTGCAGCACAGCAGAGCAGCGAGCTGAGTATGAATGCCAAGTAGTAAGCAAATCTACAACTGCAGCTAAAAGGAAATGACTGTTGCTAGCCACAGCTGCTTCCTGACTTTTAATATTTTAAAGCCTTTTTCAAGATTCATAGTTGATTCTTGTCAAGGAAATGTTCTTACTTAATTGCAATACCCAGTTGCTGATTTGCTAGTCTGGAAATGAGAGCTTTCCTGTAGAGTGTATTTGAATTTTTTCTCTTTCATAAGCTAATGGAGCTAGAAGTCATGTTTGTTTGTGCTGCAGCTTCTTCCCTACTGATGCTGTCTGTTCTCTTTGTCCAGTCCCCTTTCAGGATGTATTTGCTCTTCTTCAGCAAATTTATTTTTAGGTACTCTCCTTGAGAAAGGGGAGTGAGGAGAAAAAATATAGTGTGGATCATCTGTTTAGGAAGTTCAGGGCTGCATGAAACTGGAATGAGGTGAAATAAGAGGGGAAAGGGAAGAGTATATCCTGCTGCCAGCGGTGCTGAGGAGGGTACAAACTTCACCTTCTTTGTCTCACCAGCAAATCTGTTTGAAAAGCATCTGTAAACCTCTGAAGTTCTTGGTAGCAAAGGTTTCCTATTGACCTTTACTCTTTATCTCCTTACGACATGAGGACTCAAAACAACAGAACTGCTGTGGGTGCCATAGACATGAAGACTTCATAGCAGAGCTAAGCAGGACCATTTTTCTTTGGCAGGTACTTTCCTTCTTTTCCCCTGATAGAAAGTTTCAAAAAGAACTATGCTAGAAGAACTCAAAAAACTAACTGCTTACATCGAAATTGGCAAAGAACGACACTAGCCTCATGACAATGAATACATTAAACTTGTTAGAGAAGCTCAGTACAAACCCTTCAAATGTTAATTAAATGTTTTTTAACAGGTGCCGGTCACTGTGGGCTTGAACGAGGAACATTGGTTGCTCAATGGCAGACATAATACCATATAAGGTGCTCTCAGTATCCTACTTGGCCTTCAACTGTCATTCTGGACAGCTTCCGGGCTGTGGGATTTGCCTGACCATTTAAGTGCATTAGAGACCCTAAGTAAAGAGGTACAAGGGGTAGGCAAATGAGCTGGAGCCTAAAAGCCAGCCCCTGGACCTCTCATGGGCAGTGTTGGGTGCCAGTAGCTCATGAATCTCTGGGGAGGGCAGAGATGAGACACTTCCTCACCTCCACGTAATCAGCTGCGGGACATCCCTGGGAATTTTGGGACTTCTGGTGCCTCTTAGCCAGCAGGGCATTCTGAAAAAGGAAAAATGTATTTCAAAATCATTTGAAAAGATTCAGAGGATTAAGTTAATGGAAAGATATCTTACACCGCCTTTTTTCCTTGGTAGTGCCAGCTAGAGGTAAATAAGGTGAAGTGTCTTTAACTTCACAAGGTTAAAGAATACTTCTCTGCTCTTTGAAAAAGATGTTTTCCTATTATGTGATGGAATCTATTGTTCAGGCAAGAAGGA
>Ga0181612_130497_pt1 | contig 19613 bp, 4 predicted proteins | sample HoacroProtozoa21_FD_119630 | JGI IMG/M metagenome (GOLD analysis project Ga0181612, IMG submission 119630) | Hoatzin crop microbial communities from Cojedes, Venezuel. Combined Assembly of Gp0051906, Gp0051904, Gp0051908 | reverse complement strand
GAGCCCAGAACTGGACACAGTACTCCAGATGAGGCCTCACCAGGGCAGTGTAGAGGGGAAGGAGAACCTCCCTTGTCCTGCTGGCCACACTCTTCTTGATGCACCCCAGGATCCCATTGGCCTTCTTGGCAGCCAGGGCACACCGCTGGCTCATAGTTAACCTGTCGTCCACCAGGACACCCAGGTCCCTCTCCGCAGAGCTGCTCTCCAGCACGTCCACCCCAAGCCTGTATTTATGCATGGAGTTGTTCCTCCCCAGGTGCAGGACCCTGCATTTGCGTGTGTTGAACCTCATCGGGTTCTTCTAATCCTGAAGCCACTATTAGAGAAAGGGAATGAAGATGAACTTTACTGATTTTGGTCTTTTAACTGAGTGGTGCCTTATCAGTGGTCAAAGGCAACATGGTGCCTTGGAGATCCTCTAGATAAGTCTTATGTGTCTGTTGGAAGCCACTGCCACTAACATTTCCACTGGCAAGGAAAACAAGCTATAACACTGCCTCCAGCACTTCATTTCTCAGCCTGACTGCCAACAGGAGAGCAAACGGCAAGGACCACAGGTTCAGAAGAAGCAGTCACAATTTGCCCAACACATGTGAGTCAGAGTGTGCAAACATGCATGGAAGAGAAGATCACACAACCCTGCAGTAGAAACAGAAATAGAGTAAGTAGCAACTAATCTTGGTTCAGAGTACTAGCATACTGTGTCTTAATGTTTTCCAAGACATTTCTTGTAATGAATCTTCACCAAATCCCCAGGTAGAAAAATGCTTGTGCTCATTTTAAACACTCACTTACTTTAAACATGTAAATACTCCAATTTATTTTGGATCTAGACCAAAGTATTTCTCATTAAAATGTTGTATTACAAACCTAACAATGCTATTATTGATTTTTTCCATCCTCTTCATCTAAGAGTGGCACTTTTTTCCTTCTTTTTTCTATTTAATTTTGCTGCATTAAAAAGTTACATATTCAAATGGCAGCTACCGCATTTGTCTAAAAACTATACTCTGCATTCTAAGACTATTCTGCCCAGCCAGAAGAGATTATTAAAGACAAATACAGATATGCACTCTGACATCTGGATAGAAATAGCCCCACAGTCACATTTTACAAAGGAAGCGTAACTCAGAAGAAGAGCTCAGACATGTAAAATGGACATTAATGGCATCTTAATTTGCCTCAGCTGCCTTGAGGGGGTTCAAATCTGTTGCATCACAGTCAATTCTAGTGGAGGTTTATCAGCAGATGGAGCGTTGTGGGAACTCAAGATGCTCTATCAGATACATTAATGCCCATACTGATACATTATGATTTTCTGTTTTGGGAAGGGAGTGATACTTATAATTTATTATATATATATTGCCGTTGTTGTTAAGCTGATCAGTATTTGCTTTCAGGCATGGTAACTGGTAATTTTTTTATTTTATTTTTTTTTTGCCAAGTGTCTTTCATGTGCATAGAACTTTATGAGAATATTGAGAAGGGAAAGAAAGTCATTAGGGATTTTTTTTATTTTTTTGTTGATTGGCTTCAGCAGAACTTTATAGTCCACCCACAGCAAAAATAAAAAAGAATAGCAAAATCACAAAACAATTTGAGCTATGTGTGTGAATGCTTCTGTGCATGTTTATGCTGTTTTAAATACAAGGTTCATACTGATATGATATATGGATGCAAAGGAAATCTCTGGATGAGAGAAGGCAATTAAAGAAAAAAGTTGATTTAAAAAATACAAAAAAAAAGGTTGTTACTTCTTTTTAATTGCGAAGTATTGGTACAACTTTTCTAAAATATGTTGTTAGAAGTTCTGTAAGGCCTTTGCACAGAGATCTCAAGGCACGTTAGACTGAAAGTCCTTCATATGCAAACATCATTTGCCCTTGAAAAAAATGAGGTGTTATGTGCCTCGTTTGTATTCAGTTTCATGACATGATATTACAGTTCATTATGAGAGAGGAACAATACAAAGATTTTTATTTTTTGTGTGTGACTAAGCACTCAGGAATTAGTTTTTGAAGCAGAATTCATCCCCAGGACTGTGCTTAGGTATTAAATTGTTTTTTCCGGAAGACAGAATTGCCATGTCCATCTGGTTTTCTTAGTCCAGGACCAATATAAGCACCTGCCAGCTCTCAGTGGTTTGTCTTTGAGTATGAAGAAAACATGGCTTATCACTCATGGCACTGTCTAGAATAAGCTGCTCTCAGGTTGAGACATGTTTTTAGTCTCAAGTACAGTGGCTTAATGTAATTTCTTGATGGAATGGACCAAAAATGAACCTCTGTTCTTTGCCTAATGAACTGTACATAGAGTAACATTTCTGTTACCCAGACTTCTTTCACCGAAGTTAAATAACAGAGATCTGGAAGAAGCTAGAGGAATAATTTAGTGAAGTGTGGTTTAACTTATACTCTTTCAAACTTGGTTAATGTGATAATATTAGTCTTCCAAGATATGCAGTATCTTGGTAGCTATTGCAGCTTTTTAGGTCTGTAACATAGTTCATCTAATGGAATGCATAAGACAGGCATATTTTGCACACTCATGTATATACATACATAAATATATGCATGCAAATTAGTGTAAAATAAATATTAATATGCAATATATTGATAATATCAATATATTGATTTTTGCTTCTTGATACAAAATAAATGTGTTTTTATTTTCTATTGTGAACTAGAAAAAACAAGACAAAAAATTTCTTAAACCATTTCCTTGTGTAATAAAACCGTCACATTTCTGCTGGGATTCATACACATGCATGAGCACCCAATAAGATTTATATAAACAACTCATCTCTTAAACAACTTCAATCCGTATTTGGGGAAGTCACTTTTATCTTTCAGCTCTGCTTCCTCACACATCCTTTGTCAATTCTGTTTAAGTTATAAGCTTCCAAAACAAATACTATGACTTCATGTTTGAATAGTCCCTGAAATGTCAAATATTAATTTCAGTCATTACCTTCTGGAGTGATGATTAAACAAATATGTCATGAATATGTTGTGAACCTGTTGCAAAGTAAAGTTAAATAGACCTTTTTGGTTCCTTATCAAAGACCAAGGAATTTCAAGAACTGCAATGAATGCCATTCAAATGTCACCTTACTCTATCCACCAACTACAGCAGGAATCTCAGGCAACTAAAATCTGACTTCAGGTAACTCATCTAAATGTTAAAAATTAGTTGAGATTGAATCATGTCTAAATATCTTAGATAAGCCTCTGAAACAGTGTGTGTCCTTCCCAGGCACTTTGCTGAATCTTTGTTAATCAACCCCAGTTTTGCTGTACTAAGAGAACCACTGCCTCACGGTACTTTCTTGTATGCTGCATTGCTGAAAAAGCATAGGTGTTAAAACACTGGATGTTAAGCAATGATTGGTATGTGCAGTGAGTTAGCAGAAAAAGAAGAGTGAGATGAACTTGAAGTCACAGGATTTTGTTTCACAGGAAAGCTGTTATTTCCCCTGTTAGCAGCTAAAAATTCACATGCAACCACATCTTCAGTAATGTGTTGAGCTGTCTGAAAGATAATTTAAATGCTGTCAAGGCAAACAAGAATATGCTTACAAACTCAAGAGCAATATATGTGCAATTTGCACAACATCAGTTTCTTTGGTTGTATTTTGGATGGAACCATCACCATCAATTAAGTGAGTGACTCTTTGAGTCATATTATTTTTTGACACATAGTGAATGAAATGGCTCACGAGAGCATTATTTTCCCCATTGTTCCCTAGGCAGCCACAGAGTAAACGCAAACAGGTGGAAGTGTGGAACATCACTGCTGCAGAATGACATAACTGACCAAATAGGAAGAATCAGTATAATAAACATAAATATTATTTTGAGATGGGAGACAGTGGAAATGGATATTTACATTCTCCCTGTTGTTCAGAATTTAACGTAACAGCACAGTCTGCCAAAGAGTTTAATAAAAAAGCTGAGCCAGATTCTCAGATGGTGAAATACGCTATAACTCCACAATATACCCAGACAATAAATCCAATAATAGAATCAGACCACAGGACTGGGACTTTGGAATAGTATATTCTAAGGTGAAAAATTCATCTACACAAAGTCCATGGCTCTTCCACTGAACAGTATTAACACAAGAACAATGGGTAAACATCAGTCAAGAGATGAGAATTAGATGACAGTTTCTATTCTGTTATGTTACAGCAGAGACTTGCCATTAGCAAAATATTTAACTAGTTCTTCAGAAGAAGACCTCACAAACCAAATAGGACATAAACAGCAATAACTCTGTCTAGGAAGGTACTAATAACCAGTTACTCCTCTTCCTATGCCATGCCCTCTAATCCAAATGCATCTTCGGGTCACAGAGGTTATGTGAGGACTTGGTGGATTAGGATTACTGCTTGAGTCAACCATAGCTCTGTGCCTCCATTCCCTTTTTGTTTCTCAGTCTGACACAGCCTCACCATTACAGAGGAGTGGGTTTTTCTCCTGCACCTTATACATCTCTGAACATACAGTCGGAGCCTACCATGTTATTAACAACACTCATAAAGAAGAAAATCCATGTCACTCTGTCACAAAAGATACTGAATGCTAAATTAAAGTGTGTTAAACTGTTAAACATAGTGCCTTGGGCAACCATTTAAAGTGGGATGGGAGGCAGCTGGGTCTTGCCACAGGTCTGGAACTCAGTCTGGTTCTCTGCTGATGATTTTCATACGGCAGAGGCACCGAGCAATGAGCAGGATTATCTCATCGCCTGGAGATAATTTGGCTTGGGAACTGCTGACGTCACCATTAGAAAAGCCTTGTGCACCATAGAAGGTTATGCTGTTCATGCAAGGGCTTTCATGCTCTCATTTAAGTGTAATAGCTTGCAGAGGAGAATGCCCATTTGTAGAGGTCCTTCGGGGCTGCTAGCTGGTCTGTTTGGCACAAATGACTAACACACCACAAAACAATAGTGATGATATGCACTAGACATAAGCAAACAATGATTGATTAAAGGAGTACAAGAGGAAATATACTATGCCTGAAGAGACAAATGATATAAGCAACTTGACTACCACTATAGAAATAAGTGAAATAAGATTGAATGTTAGCAATGGACTATGTCACTGAAGACATCCAGATTTCTGGAAAAGGTGCAGAAAAAATAAAACATGAACCATTTCATTACGTATGCCTGTTCATTTTCCTGCTTCATCTCCAACTTTGTATTTCCCCAGATGAACATTCATGAAAGATAAATCTCAACCCTTTTGCTAATGATTGGACAATGTCTGGAGGGTCAGCGAGGAATGGCGTGGTCATCAGCTCGTACACCTCTTTTGTCACTTGTATTTAGCAGCAAGTGCAATCAGAAGCTATTCTGGATTTGGTCTCTGATAATAACCCAAAGTATGACACACATGATAGAAAAAGTTGAGCAACCAAGGTCTACTTTAGGGACCGTAATATATTCAGATATGAAATATTCCTCTGGCTATATGTGAAAATAGAATCTCAGAAGTTACTGTAAATTTTTTACTCCCTTTTTCAGACTAGTTTGGAGAATTTAATATATGGAATAATTTTCAGGAAGTGAAATGATACCAACAGCAGTGCAGAAAATCTATCTTTTAGAATAAAAAAAAAAAGTATGATGTTCTGTATCTAATTGGCAGATATAGAGGATGGATAGCAACTACATTTATCCCAGTAAAAAGTATCAGAAATAGGATGACAGAGACAAGGATATGGTTAAGCGAAGATAATAAGCAGAAGTAGAATGCATTTGAAAAGTTCAAAGGATATGTTAAGTGGGAGGAATGGGCAGATTATAAGTGTAGATAAAGGAAGTAAGAAATAATTGGAGTGAAAATGAACAAGAACATGAAACAGGCCAAGACATCTCAACCTCACAGGGTTTTGAGATATTTACACGAAAGGTAACTGGGAAAAAGGATAGTCTTTGTAATCGTGATAATGAATTAAATTTTATATAATGCAACAGCACCACAAAACATTCTGCTCCTGATTCCAGTACCTTGTTGAAAGCCTGCTACAGTTGATGTCAGTCTTTCAGCAGCATTTGGATGATTAAAGTCCTATTATAATTACATGTCAGGTGGGTTGAACATTCATAATCTAGGAATTTCAACTGAAATCCTCAGCAGGCAACTAGACACCTAAGACCCATCTGTCCCCGGTTCTCTGAAATGTCTTTGAAAATTCTATCAGTTTGTTCTTAAAACAAGTTTCAACTTCATCCAAAGATACATTTTTGAATATGTATTAAAATGTAATACACTAATAAATACAAAAAAAAAGGAAACCCGGTCTAAAAAAATTCTTAATAAATTCATAATAAATTGAAAATGAGGAGCACTTACTGTAAAATAAAACAAATTTGAAAAAGAAATGGCAATAAAACAGTAAATAAAATATTCATTATTTTCATATTACTTTAAAAATTCTCTGTTTGGGGAATGAAAAATGAAATTTTAAGAGAAGTTTTACAAAGAACAAAAGATAATCTAAGATATTTTCAGTGGGATAATAACAAACAGAAAGATCCTCTGCAGAGATGATAGTCACCTGGTAAATTTGTTTGGACAGACCTATCCTGTGGTGCATTTGTCCACTGAACTGAATGATCAAACAGTGAGCGGAGCACTGGTTTCCCAGTGCAATGGATGACAAGTGAATAGAGGCAGGCATTCAAAACAAGCCAAAGTAGGACAATTCAATTATATTCATTTTTTTGTGATGTTAAAAACCACTCCTCAATTCAGGTGCAGCAAACAGAGTAGTTGCTCCAGCGCTTACATCCTTTTTGCCAACTGTTCTTAAAAGAGGCAAGAACTTGATGAAACTAAGGCTCCTTAATTTGACACAGCCTGCCTCAATCCAGTCAGTAAACTACAGACAAGTCAAAAATAATATTTTTTGTTAGTGTTCCTGTACAGCAGCCTGTCCACTAATCCCCAGGATGCAGATCTGTACTACAACAGGATCATGCTTAAAGATGTGAATGTTTAAGTAAATGTTTTTCATATGAGTTACAAAGAACAGCAAAGCCCGTCTGAGGATGCCCTCTTTATACACAGTGATTATCTCAAGAAGCAAAAGAATAGTTCAAAATAAGTTTCAGGTTTATCAGCTGGGATTTCTTTCTTTTCATGAGTAATCAACAAGAGAAGTAGAAGAAATTACAATAGAATTTTATGGGCTGCAAAAAGAGTGCTGTGAAGAAATCAGACTCATGAGCAGGTTAGTGTTAGCAGTAGGACTTCCAAGAAAATTTCTGTCAGAAAGGCCTTCTCAAAAAAGGCACATCTTGACAATGTTCTGTGTCAGTGTCCAGTTGTGTGTACACACACACCTTTGTGTTTATTTTGTCCATTTTGGAGGAATCTATTTTCAGGCTGAGAACAGACCATTCTAAAACAAAAGCTGTAAAAAGGCAGGCAGCATTGTGGCTGCTGGAAGAAGATTTAACAGTCAGTTCAACCGAAAATTTTAATGTCTGGTCTGAACTATCACTTGTAAAGCCCTGATGCTTTCCAATGGAAAAAATGGAGAACTGAATATCCAGTACCATCTATTTTAATTTCTAAATGTTGCAGAGGTGCTTCATGGGTGTTGTAGTTCAGGTGCAGCTGGATTTCTTTTGGTTTTCGGCTTTGCTGTGTTTTAACTGTGATGGTACAATTCCATCCATTGGTTCCAAGGGGAAAGAAGTAGATGGTGGATCATTGTCAAAGTAACCCAATTTAAGAAGAATTGCATAGTGAGAGGAATGGCAGACTACAAGGAAAAGATACTACGTGTACTAAGATTCTGCAGAACAGGGTTTTTTTTTTTGTTTTTATTTAATTTTGTACTTAAGGGCATGATACTTCCAGGTTAAGAGAAGATCGGTTTTATCCGTTCCCACATAATGGGATGTTAACATTTTCTGTTCCTTTACCACCAGGATACCTTTCTGTCACCTGTCTGGTACTTCTTGTTCCCCAGAATACAGTAATGCGTATGCAGTTACTGCTGAAATCAAAGCAAAGCATTCAGAGTTGCATGACTCTTCTCAAGGCAGAATTCTGTCTCATTAGTGAATTGTGTTGCCATACTGAGGTTAGTAAATAGTATTAACCCTAATTTAAAGGTGGGAGAGTGAGGCAAATGTTAAGAGCAGAAAGTGCAACTTCACAACTAGACGATGAGTCACCAGTAGAGCAGGAAAGAGCACACACATTTTCTTTCCCTGATACCCTCCTGTCACTGCTGCCTCTGTTTTCAGCAGTAGACATGGCACTTCATCATACCAAGGGAAAGAGAGGGAAATACAGACTCCCTGCTTAAAAACTTTTATTTTCTCTTCATCTTTTTTTTTTTTCTAGAAGTGTACCACAACCTAACAAATCAGTTCAAACACAAAAGGAGAGGGAAAAAAAATTTAAAAAAAACATAAAAGGAAAAATCACCAAATATATCATATTAAATGCTTGGGTCAGGTTATCTGCCTGTCAGCAAAAAGGGAAAACATGCATTTGGCATATTGCTGCTGAGCATGCTTTCTATTTCATCCCAGTGCACACCTCAGCCGTACCCAGTATTTAATAAGCATTATATTCAGTGCTCTTTAAAAAAAATGATTGAATTATTGCTGGTTTTATGGTTCCATAAAAGCTTTTATTAATTTGTGGGAAGCGGCTTCATCTTGCCTGCCTGGCCAGTCCTCAGTGAGTGATTAAATTATTCATGCAACTTCCAGTTGGCTTTGTTTACTGTGTCCAGATCATGATGTCTTTAGTCTGCAAAATGGAAGCCAAGTAGGTGCGCGTATCTGGTGGTTTCTGGGTATGAGCTGGCTGCAGTGGGGATGGCACTGTGGTGTAAATTAGCAAGCACTTACATAAAGAACCCACAGAAAATGTATGCATAGAGAATGTTCATATTAAATTCTTGCCAATAAATACCCAAACTGGAGGCCACTGAGGGAAGGGAGAAACTCAGACAAGTTGGCTTTGAGAAAAAAATTACAGAGTTTTTGTTTCACTGCTAAGGTTGAAGCTGGGGAAGGAGTCATGGAGCCCACTGAAATCAAAGAGAAGGATCGCATTGAGGGTTGAGGCAGGACTTTAAATTTCTATAGCTATGGATGGTAATGGTGAAATCCTGTTAAATGTGTTGTAGTTTCCTTAAGACCTTGTTCTTTCCTGTACAGGCAGAGAAAATGCATAAATTTATATAATTTACCAATAATAGGATTTTTTTATATTGGTCATAAGAAAAGTAAACCACCAGGAAAAAATAACTCTCTCACATGATGTCACCACAAATAGCACTCCATATTTGTTTGTATATGAGATCTACGAGCACATCCTTAAAACCCCAAGCCTGTCTCAATTTACAAAGTCATTAAGACTAGTTTGAGCTGCAAGATCCATTTTAGAATCCTTGACATGTACTTTTAATGAATTTACTGTAAATAGCATGTAAAAATATGCATAAAACAAGAATCCGGAAGTCTTTATGGCAATCAGCTCAATAACTTCAGAATTATCTGGGTAACTGAAATGTAATCTTGCAGGAAAACAGTCTTTAATTTCTTCGTTAAAATGAAAGTACGTAACAGGTTAATAAATTTTTTCATGTGAATTGTGCTGTTTTCTGCAACTGAGTGATTTTCCTTTTTGTGACCCTGTGGGGAAAAAAACAACAACAACAACAAAACAATAAACCACAAACCAGTGAGGAGTTATTTGTTTTGTTGGAAAAGCAAACATGATTAAAAATAAAAACATAAATTTAAAATGGTCTTTAGCACCAGCAAACAGAGTTTTTAGACTGGCAACACTTGTGACTTTCTACATCTACAGATCTGGAAAGGTGTTTTCATTTCTTTTTATTGTTTGTTCCTTTATTTGTTTGTTTTTCCATCCATGAATTTTTTTCGAGTGTGAGGTGTATCATTAAAGAAAGAAATCAAAGTGATGGAGCACTACTGGATGTAATCCTACTCTTCAGCAGAGTATTTTTAAATACATCCTCCTCCAGGAAATTTCTGCATGTCTGTTGTGCTTTGCAATGTTCTTCTCTCTGTTACTGTTGATAACCAGTCCCCTCCCTTTAAATTTATCTTTCCTCATTGGAAAAACCTTTTTTTCTTAATTTCGGTCATCCTTCCCTTCTGCCAATATGAGGCACAATCTCAACTGCCGCACTGTGTTTTATGTAGCCAAAAGTTGGGATTATTCCAGAGTTTTCACAGTCTTGAGATATGGCAGATGCTAATTTCAGTAACAGGGTCCCACCATGCTGGTGCTGTGCAAAGACAGACACTCAATGCCCTGAATAGCACCCTGTTAAAGTCTGCTTCACTGTAGGATTTCTTCTATCACTTCTCTTTCAAAAATCCAAAGACTTATAAAAAGGCAAGACTGAATTCAAACTGTATTGAGTCAGGTCCCTATATACACTAACCTTTAAGTTAAATGGGACACAAAAGAAATGAAGAGTTGCATCTTGGGCCACAGGGAAGGAAGAATATTTCGTGAACATTCATTGCTTAGACAAACAGCAAAGAAAGAAAGCATCTGGGAAAGGCACATTGACAAAGAGCGAAGGACATAACCCACTTCATATCTAAGCATGGCAAATCAGTTTAATGTCTTTCATTACTTCTTGAAAAAGGAAACTTACATGCGAACAATAAACTTTGATCTGGTTGACAACAGTTTAAAAATGCATTGAAAGCAAGTTTCGGCTGCATGACATATTTTATGACACTTATTAAAAAGACATACTTGTAAGTCAATTAACCTGCCCAATGGTACATTTTAACTTGTTTTCTATTAAGAAAGGCAGCAAAAGGGCAAAGTTTTTCATTTAGGAAGATTCTAAGTTGATTTCTTTTTCCCTTTAAGAGAAGGACATTGCTGGTGTCATTGTCCCTAATCAGTCCAATATGAAATATACTGGTGTCTGTCAGCCCATACTGTCACAGGTAAAGGCTGCTTATTCTCTAAAACTTTATACTCACTGCAGTTTGCTATGGTAATTCATTAATTACAGTAATGATGACACCATAGGATGAGACAGTTAACAAGACACATCTATCTGGATATTACAGAGAGCATCAATTGCACCTTATATAGATAAGGTCGCAAAAGCATTTTAGCTGAGCTTCTCTCATCCCAGAACTTAACCGAACATTTGGGTGTTCTTGTTCCTGTTCTTGCTCCCATGCCCTTCCCTCCCTTTAAAGTTTATGTTATTAAAATGTAAGCATGCACATAAACACACACACACTCACACACTCTGTCATATGTTTACATTTACTTTATATCTCTGAATTCTCTGAAATATAAAAATATGTAATTTCTATGTATTATATATATATACTGCATATACTATAATTATGCTTCATGTATACATGATGTGCATGTGTATGTATATACAGGTATACATAATGGTTCATAAGGACATGAGAATACAGAAGGGTTTTGTATAGATTTTAAAAAAATTCATTGCTATACGGTTTCTGGTAGCTTAGCTTCATGGCAACATCTATTGCAAAGGCAGAAAGTGAAGGGAGTAGAGAACTGTGATTTTGTCTGTTTGTGAAAGTGTATTGAATTACACCTTGCCTTATGGATATAGAGAGCTGAGTCCTCAAACAGGGTTTAACTATTTAAGCTCCAATAGGTTCTGCAGATCGATGCAAATGTAGACAGGATGGGGCCTTTTCTCCATAGTACCGTCGTTCTGAGAGAACAGATTCAAAATATGCTGTAAAAATAGTATACCCAATTGCATTCCAATGAACTTATAAGGATTAGTTCAACCTGGATTCAGAGGCACAATTCAGCTCTGGGTTTTGCCTAACTTGAGTGATTTTAAGCCACCTGCCTACATTTCTTACTATTAAAATCACAGAATCAAGGCAGAAACTGGTTGATCTTCTTGGAGTTTGACAACTAAGAACAGTGAAACTTTGTTCAGTTGTGTCTCATGCTTATGTCAGACCTAGTTGACCAACGGTTTCAAGTTTAGTGATTCCGAATGTGTTAGTTCCTTGAATTTTGTCAGCATCAGTTTGCTCTGTAAGTTGAAGTTCTTGCAAGATTTGTAAATGTCTTAATTTGGGCAGTATTCAAAGGACATTTTTTTCTTATAAGCTATTTGATATTTTTACATCCCGTCTTTACCTAGGCATGGAAGGAAAGAGATGAAAAGTAACATCAGTAACATTTTAATTTTTGTAATAAATATAAGAGGAAACCTAGGTAGTTTAGAAGCGTGAATATACACATATTTAAGCTCCTCACAGAGATATCTCTGAACTATTATTATTTTGGTTTCAGTTTTATTTCTTTGCTTTAATCGCATGTGGATGTCTTACAGTAGTTGAAATATGTACAATTGTTTAGAACATTTCCAATTTCTAATAGCAATGGCATGTTGCATAACCTTATATATTAACACTCTTCTTTAGCCCTCAGAATATTTTAGAAATATGGCCGGTTTCATTATGTCTGTCATTTTGGATATATAATCTGCATCTAACATTACTGCTCAAGAGTGGAAATGAACTGGGCTTGAAGCAACATTTGCTTCCTGGCCACATTATTTAACTGCTAGATCCTGCCAACTCATGCCACATGCTAGAGCAAATGGTGTGATGTGTGCACGAGTGTAATATTCACTCTGTGCTTAGCCCAGCTGTAACCCTGTATATCATCTGCATCAGGAGCGAGGAGGAAGTCTGATGGGGAAGTCATCAGGGAAACATCAAGTAGAGACCTTCTTAAACAAGAATTGATGTTACCTACCAGACAGGATATTTAGACAGCTAAGACAGAGTTAGTACTGGCTTGTAGAAGAGTGAAGATCAGTAAAGTTATATCCAGGAACCATCCTGGGTTCTTCTGGAACATTGATTCCCTGCTTATGGGGGTGGCCATAAAGAACAAGTAGAAGGTGATGGATAGCTGCATGAATATTTAAAAACTCCTGTGGGAATTGTAATGTTTTCTGTGTCTGTCTTTCTTGGAGCAGCTTATTGCTAAATATATATATTTTATTGCCTGTAATTATATACGCATGTGTACGTATTTGTGAATACATGTGCAGAATATAAGCATGAATGATCTGTAAGAACAAGGGAAGGTCTCTGAGTGTTCCAGGGCTGAGTTCTTTCAAATATCAAGAAGCAAGTGAAAAAAAAAAAGAGGTAGGTGGTCAGTAAATAGGTAGCCTATAGTGGAGAAATGTGGGGAAAAAAAGAAAAAAGAAACACCCCCTCCCCCTGTTCAAAATGCATACAAAGAAAGCCTCGAAAGGACCTAGGAGCTCAAATGCTCTCAAGAAGGTGTGGGAGGGAAAAAAGCTTTCAATAACTGTTTTTTTGTCTTCAGGCTTTTTATCTTATCTAATTTTCTCCAAGGGTAGAAATTGACCACAAGAGGATTGTGGAATCCGATTTACTGTATTGTGTTTAAATCAACCAAGTCAGTTTTTCAAAGCTGTGCTCTAAGTCTCTGATAATCTTACATGAACTTACCTGCCTTCGTCTTCCTCTCCCCTTTGTTTAGAGTGAGAAAGATTTTGGTATCAGAAGTCCAAGAGCATACAAGATATCATAATCATGAAAGCTGGCTTCCAGTATATAATTTTCCAACTATACACGGTGTGAGTGTGAACTGAGTTTTGAATTTCCTTCCCCTTTTTATTTTTTTTTTTTTAACTGAAAGAAATTTAGAGCAGCTTTTGGTTTTTTTTGAGTTCTACAGCAACTGACATCTAAATCTAAGTTTCTTAAATTTTTCTTTGATGTTTCCAAATATCAAAATATTGGAGAACAATATAGGTGATGTCACAAATGACCAAGAAAAATCAAGGCAATTAGAATGTATTGAATTAATTGACACTAACCTGTGAAAAGAAATTATGTCTTTTAGTACATGAGCATTAAGGAAATGGCATTAAAAGTAGTAGTGCTGTGTATTGATGGAGAAACCACATTACATCACTGTTCCTCTTTTCAGCATTTCTAATGGAAAAGAATAATAACAATGTAAAGTAGGCCAACAAACAGAGCAAAATATGGTCATGTCTCTGATAATTCAGTTAATATTTTTGACCTTTCAGTAGTAGAGGATGGAAAATTTTATCATTGGTCCCAAACTAAGAATGTGCATTGGTTAGAAACAACTAGAACCACAGAGATAGGTTACTTTGCCCTAATTTTTTTTTTTTTAACACACACCTTAAAATCGAGAAGTGAGTGCTTCTCTTTGTCACAGAAGATTAGAAGTTGGTGGGAATGAGGAAACAGTATCCTTTCTGCTAAATCTCAGTCATCTAATTTAGGAGGCTGTATTAATAAGCTCCTAAAATTCCCAGTTCTCTCTTTAGGGCCTTTAACTCTGGACTGAGCATCTTACTTTCTAACGTAAGAAATGTTGAGTGGAAGCTAGATTATATCTGAGTTTAGTCATCACAGGTGGGCATGCTGCAATTAACCCAAATAATTTGCTTCATATAAATCTGGCTTAAATTCCATCACAGTTCCTGATGGCGACAGTTATTGTACTGTAACAGAAACAGGGATTGAGAACTTGTGAACCAAGACGCTGCTCTGAAACGCACATTTGGGATGCTGACAATGATGTGGGTTTGAAAAACCTGTGCAGTTTACGCCATATGACATTTCCATCTTTGCTCTAAGCCCTTGAAATTATTGCAGCATAAACTCCAGGAGTGATCCTGACCTATTTCCGTGTGGCACACGAGATTATCAGGATCCTACTTCATGTCTATATCCAAATAATCAATGATAGGAAATGATATTTATCTGGAAATTAAAAAGAACCCTTTGGGGTAAAGTTAATAATATAACAGAAGTAACCATCTTTTCTTTATTGTAGCAATAGATTAAAAATAGAAATCTATCTCAAAGGCCAGAAAACTTACAGATATAGAAGAGCAAAGACACTAGTGTGGTATTGTAATTCTTCTGCCAAACTGTACGAACAGATCTTTAATTATATTCTAATGTATCATGGTAAAAATGGTGCAAGTAAAATAGCTATTTTAGATTAAACATGGATTAAACATGCGAATCTATTACTGTGACAGAAGGTTGCTCCTTTGTAAATCTTTTTGACAATAACACTTACTGTTAAAAAAGCAGGCTAGTATTATGCTTCATTCTGTTTGCTTGTGTGTTTTTTAGAGAGGTGAAGGTATTTAAAACTGTCTGACTTTAATGTCAAAAGAGATGCTTGCAACAACTACATCTGATCCTTTGTGAGCAATGGGTTAAGGCAATTTTTATATTACAGCTTTCGGAAGGACATAAAAGACTTTGCATAGAGAGTTCAAGCAATGCAGACTCTAGCACGCTGGTACACCAGATATTTGAACAGCCATCCTTAATTCCCTTTCTGTCCTTCCATCCATGTTTCCATCCTAAGCTTTGAAGCATCAGCTTCCAAGAACTTAATCATGGCTTTTTTTTTTAATTCTCAGACTTACAGACCGCAGCAATCTAGTCAGCTCTTCATCTTTTCTTTTATAAAGCAAACAGACAGAACCTCTCTAGTTTCTCAATACAAAGAATGTTCTCAAAACCTGTGAGCATCTGGTAGCCATAAAATCTTATAAAATTTTTATCCCAATGGAATAGTTCAGTTTTCTAGTCCCATACTTTGTTTTTTATCTAGTTGTTCCTATGTTTAGTGTAGCAGTCTACATTACACCACAGACTGTCTAGAAAAGTCTGTGGTGATAAATCAAACCCACCAAGAAACATGGCCTCCTTTGGCAGTTTGTTCCAAAATTTATTTATCTAGGTTTCTCAAAAATGTTAACCAAGTTTCTCATTTGATTTTTTTTGACTTCCTTGTTCAACCATTGACCTTGTTACCTTTCTCTGTTCAATGAAACAAACTTCCAAATTTCCAGTATTTTCTTCTCCTTACATTTGCAATTTTAAGACATTTCTTCCAATCCTAGAACATGTTTTGTGAGTCTTCTCTACGCTTAAGACTAAGTTCAGGATATGGATCCTACAATTCTGTATAACATTCCATGACTGGTCTTCCCATTCCAGTGTCTGCCTTTTTCGTGTAAAAATAGCCTTGCCCCTTTGTAGGGAAGTACTTCATGGGAACACTGAGTGGTCTGTCTTTGCTTGTTATTTTAGTGACTGGCATGATACCACTGTCCTCTTCAGATTCTACTTTTCTCTTTCTGTACATGTGGTCTGCGTGTGCATTCCTACCCTCCTAACATTTTCAATGGCATGTAAGTCAGTGCTCTTTCCAGGTAAATTATGAAGAATTATAGAGACATTCATTAATAACTACCACATCGGTGTGCCATAATAAAGCACCAAGGTTTTTTTGCATTTTCTGTCTGAGGTATTGAAGAGTGAGGATTGAGAATGAAAGAATTGGTGCTGTGGATAATTTACTTCAGGATGCTGTAGAAAATAATGTGTCTCAGAGAGAATTTAACTATCTTTTCATCTCACGGGGAGTATAAACAGTCTTATCAATAAGAAAACAGAGACGGTCATTAAAAGCAGAAGGTGTTGGAATAAGTAAGAATGATATTGCCTTGAAAATCAGGATTATAGAAGATAATTCAATAGTCTCCCATGCAACTTTAACATGTGGGCCAGGGAACTGACTAAAGCATAGATTTCTCTCTTCTCTGACAGTAGAAAGAGAAGGTCTGAGAGATAATCTGGTTTCTTCACCACATTCTTAAATTTAGACTCTAATATCTGCAATGGCCCTTGCAATAAATATCTCTATCACAAGTCCCACTTGCTGAAAATGCATCACTGATTGTGCAACAGGTAGCATGAAGTTCCCTATCTTGCATAAAATCCCATTGTATAGAACATCACTCTATGACGTTCTGTTACTATAGGCTACTGTACAGACAGTACATGTGCTACAACAGGTTTCAACAGGCATTATGATTCCGGTTGTGTTTGCTGACACTTTTGAGCAGTTTATTTTAAAATCATATTCACAACAAGCCCCACAGACACCATTAAGTAAAAAAATCTTTGAATCCTATGCCATGGAAAGCTGAATGTCATCTGCATTCAAGGAAGCAGCAAGAGAATTCTGAACTGATAATGAACTGGTGATATCCAACTGTTAAGACCAAATCTGAAGCCCAGTGACATCAGTGGAGAAGCCTTATGAATTTAACGGGGCTGCGGATTGGATACTTAGGCACGTTCAGCAAAGTACTTACATATATGCGGATGGTCCTCATTTAAGGACACAGTAAAGTTTCAGTAAGAGCTCACAGCTCTGCTGAAGACAATTTAAGCATATTTTAAAGTGGTTTGTGGAACTTGGAGGAAATGATGAATCTGGGCCTCAGTGAATTTTATGGAAATGCAAGATGTACTTAAATTTAACATATTTATGTAGTAAACTCTAAAATTTCTCTACTGAGTCCAACTGAAAAAATGAATAATACATAGCCTCTAGCCCTGTGCTTCTTTTGACCTGCAGAGGCCAAGCAGCTCCGAAGCTAAGTGGTTACCTATTTCCACGTCAACACCTTTCTCAGACCCCAGTAGGAAGTTTCTGCTTAATGGAGAGACTAAACAATGGTATTTGGTTTTATATTCATCCCTTGCCAAGAGTATGGAAAATGGCAAATGGAGCTTCAGCTGGGGAAAAAAAAAAAAAATTGTTCATTTTATTTGAGCTATTTCTGACTAGATCAATTCATAATGCCCTCTGATTACCACTGCCTTCATGTAAGTTGGACTCAGAAGTTGACAACTTCCATAAACTCTTTGTCAATGAAAAATACTAGTTATGTATAAAATTTAGTGCTTAATACAGTTTTTATTTTATTGCTAAAGGCTTCTGTGTAGCTGGGATGATTTACACAGTCAGTAAGTTTCAAGGGAAAGTGCATAGTAAAATGAAGAGCAATGCCTCACTCTTCTCTGCAGCTCCTAAATTTGCCAAGAAACATAGCTCTTCCTACAACTTGTTTTGTAAGAGAAACTCGATTCTGTGAAGAAAAAACCTAAAATCTAACATAAACTTTTTAAAAGGCAGACTTCTTTTCTATTTTATTTAGATATGCAAACAAGAAAAAAATAATCATGCCATGTTTCTACTTAAATGAGATTTATGGGCCACTTGTGACAACTATCTACCTACAGGCTGAAATTCACTAAACTCCGTGAGTGGTCTCCAGAGCTTCAGGTTTGTTTCCAACAATTTCATGTCTTATACTGCTAAATTCTATAACTCTGCTTGCCAGACAGCATTTAGTAAAGAAAATGGGATGTATTTATCTATACTGAAAATATTAAGGCTTTCTGCTGCCATTGTTAAAGACTTAATATTGATGTATGAGATCTACCTATGTAAGTCAAATGGGATGGCTCACAAGTATGAAATAGTATGGTAAGTATTAGGTGTATGGCTATAGGTGTAAGTTGCTGGTTTGCTCTATGGTACAAAATTGTACGTTCTAGACAGAAAACTGCTGCTCCAGATATGCATTTGTAGGCACTTTCAGTCTCACTTACTGTTGTCAGAGGCCGTAAAAATCTCATGCTGAACACAGTGCAAATCATACCCCAAAGTAACTGATGTTATTAAAAGTGTCTTTGTTCTCATTGTGAAATGCAGCATTCCTGTGAGTTAACTCAAGGAAGTGAATAGCTGAAATAAGTAATACAGAAGGGAATACCTTTCTTCAGATCAGAATCTGGAAGAACAGGAAAACTTACCTGGATATATTACAATTAAGGACTTTATTTTTATTATTAAACATTCTTTGTAAAGTCTTCAGAAAAAAATGAAACCAACAGGCAGTGAAAATGTGTTATTTTGTGAACTATTTTTTTCCTCAACCATGGCAGGAAGACAGATGCAAAGAATTTAGAAAAGAAGGCATCTCTGGTGAAAGTTTTGCAGACATACAGCACGAGAGAGGATGATTTCAGAGGCATTGTATTTCTTGTTATTTTGATAGAATTACTAGCCCCACATTAACAGAAAGTGACTCTTAGAGATATTTACCATAGTTACATGTCATCTACATGTACCACTAGACAGAGTGTGGGAGACTTTTCACTAAAGGCAAGTTTCAGGGCTGGCCTGAAGCTCTATGATGGATTTTGCAAGCATTTAGAGAGATACCCTAGAGATCTATACAAAATCTTGTACATAGACCTACTTTCAGGCTTGCTCCTACTTGCGTAGCCCTTGAACTCACCAGATTTGTTATGCTATATGAATGCGCACAGCTGAATACTTGTGTAGTCCATTTAAGACTTGTCTGAGCAGTCTATTGCATTGCAGCCTGTGACCTGATGTTTTGATATTCTACATGAATTACACTCACTGCAATCCCAATTAAAAATTCAAAGTGAGGTTCCTAACACCAGGTGATATTACCCCAGACAAAATATCAAGTACTAGCTATTGTGTCAGCTAACAAACAAAAAGTTTGCTGGATAAAAATCATATTTAACAGACATCATGCTATCCTGGAAGCAACAGTTGGAAAGCATTTTACCTCTCCACAGCTGCATAAATGTAAAGGATGATAATGCATATCCAGGACTTTTAT